>WNFC01001703.1_pt1 | contig 35716 bp, 28 predicted proteins | sample 5400541 | NCBI WGS metagenome assembly WNFC01 (sample SAMN13153342, study PRJNA577476) | soil metagenome | isolation source: 120 cm saprolite under Douglas fir tree site 2 hole 2 replicate 1 | place: USA:California | collected 2015-04-18
TGTGCCGGAAGACGGTCCAGCGCGCATTCTCCTCGGCAACTACGGGTCCGCATCGAGCGCGATCACGTCTCCGTCGCCGATCAACTATCTCGCGCTACGCTTGAAGGCCGGCGAGCGCTGGCGCTACGAGCCACCGCCGGACCACACCGTCCTCTGGACCGCGGTCGCATCCGGCACCGTGTTAGTTCCCGACGAGTTGCGGCGCGGCGACTTGGCGGCTTTCGAGCCGTCGAACGAAGCGGTCGAGTTCGAGGCGCGGACCGACGCTGAATTCGTTCTCGGCTCGGCCGTCCCGCACAAATACGACCTCGTTCTCGGCTCGCACTCAGTCCATACAACGCCCGCCGCGTTGCACGATGCTCAAGCGCACCTTTCGGCGATTCGGACGCGCCTCGTTCAAGAAGGCCGTTTGTAATCAGACCATCGTCGTGACAAGGAGAAACTAACATGCGTGCAGTGAGAGCAGAAAAATTCAGTGGAATGATCGAAGGTGGAAGGAGTGGTAAAGGTATGGCACAGGTATTAACAGACGGCACGCAGCCGGCTTCGGGTTCGACCGGGAAGATCATAAACATCACACTTTGGGTTTTGCAGATCGCCGCCGCCGGGATGTTCTTGATGGTTGGCTTCTTGAAACTGTCGGGAGATGCGCGATTGATCGGGTTGTTTCAGGCCATCGGACTCGGGCAATGGTTCCGCTACCTGACAGGATCGCTGGAAGTCGCGGGCGCGATTCTGCTTTTGATCCCACGGACGAGCGGATTAGGCGCGTTGATGCTCGCCTGGATCATGATTTGCGCTGTTGCGACGCACGTCTTCATCGTCGGCGGAAGCCCACAGCCGGCGGTTATTCTATTGATCGTCACGGGCATCATCGCTTGGGGAAGACACCACCGAATGAGTTCGCTCTTCTCGGCGCAAAAGCTAATCAGCTTGAATCTTTTATCTTAGAGAATTGGTGTTAGGAACCGCACAGGGGGAATTTATGCTTAAGATTGCCATCATCATCGGAAATACGCGGCCTGGTCGCAATGGCGAGGCCGTCGCCAATTGGGTTTACGAAATCGCGCAAAGGCGTGGCGATGCCGAGTTTGAACTGGTGGACCTCAAAGATTTCAACCTACCGCTCCTCGATGAGCCGATGTCGCCGATGATGGGCCAGTACACCCATCAACACACGAAGGATTGGTCCGCGAAGATCGCGTCCTTCGACGCTTACGTCTTCGTGACGCCCGAATACAACCATGCGACATCGGCTGCGCTCAAGAATGCCATTGATTTCCTCTACCACGAGTGGGTCAACAAGGCGGCTGGATTCGTCGGCTACGGCGGCGCCTACGGGATACGCGCGGTGGAGAATCTGCGATTAGTGATGGGGGAACTGCAGGTCGCCGACGTGAAAGCGCAGGTCGGACTTTCCCTCCGCACCGACTTCGAGAACTTCAGCGTCTTCAAGCCGGCTCGCCAGCAAGAGCAGACGGTGAACACCATGCTTGACCAGGTCATCGCCTGAGGCGGCGCGTTGAAGTCTATGCGGGAACTAAGCGCAGTTTACTAATCGGAGTTTATTAAGTGGCTTGGGGACTTGAGCTATGCCACACATTCACGTCGAACCAGACAGGACGCTAGTTGAGATAAATGCTCCAGAGACAATTCTCCAGGCCTCTTTGAAAGCAGGTATTCAACACGCTCACGCATGTGGAGGAAATGCTCGCTGCTCGACCTGTCGCGGTGTTATACAGGAGGGATTGGAGCATTGCGCGCCGCCGAATCAGCTTGAGCGGAAAATGGCGAAGCGGCTGAGCCTCAGCCCCTCGGTACGTCTCGCCTGTCAGACCACAGTTGATGGAGACGTAAGCCTTCGCCGGTTTGTTCTTGATGCTGAAGATATAGAGCTGACGCGCCAATTGACCGCTGGCACGAGCGCGCTCTCATTCGGCGAAGAGAAGTGTGTCGCTATTCTCTTCGCGGATATTCGCGGGTTCACGACTCTGTCCGAGAAACTCCCGCCCTATGATGTGATCTATGGTCTCAACCGTTACTTTCATAAGATGAGTCAGGTGGTATCACGTCACGGCGGATACATAGACAACTACATGGGCGACGGGCTGATGGCGCTCTTCGGAGTTGAACAAGCGGAAGGAGCAGCATTGCAAGCGGTGAAGGCCGGACTTGAAATGCTTGAAGAGGTCGAGCGTATGAAGCACTACGTTGAAACGGTTGACGACGTCAGCTTTGGAATCCGCATCGGTGTTCACTACGGCGAGGCAGTGGTCGGCGCAGTGATCGGTATTGCCGGACCCACACATTCGAAGAGGATAACTGCTATCGGTGACGCAGTTAACTATGCCAGTCGCATCGAAGCCGCGAACAAAGACCAAGGGACGAGCTTTCTCATCTCGGAGGAGACTTACCATATGGTGAAGAATGAAATAGTGACAGGCAAAAAATGCGAACGGGTTACGCTACGGGGCAAGAGCGGCGAGCACGTTCTTTATGAGGTCATCGGGATAAAGAATCTTGATCAAGATCCTAACCATCTCCAGGCCGGATCCAGAGAAGCTGTCAAAATGGGGGCCTTTTGTTGACTGCTACCTTCCTGACGCTTTCTCACCTTTGGGAGTCATGATTGTGCTGGTGACCTGCGCCACCATTTTCTCATCGTCCCTGACAATGTCGCAGACATATCGACTAATTGCCTTCCCACATTGCAAATGCTACGGGCCTTTATCTGATTCGCGATCTAGTGGGTGGTAAGAAGGGTGGATCAACCATTACCGCCTTCAATTCCGCCGGGCACGCCATGACGCGTATCTGCCTGCACGATTTGCCTTGTATGCAAGTGAAAAGTTGACTTGAGGCCGAATGATAAGTAGTCAATTTCGCAGCTCGGCGAATCGAAGAAGATGGGGCTAAGCTGGTGGCGGGACGTGCTGATACGTAACCAGACTAAGTGATACCTTGACGACCGCTAGGCCCGTAAATACTGGTACGTATCGTTTGGTAAGACTAGGTAATGACGGTTCCAACGGACTTAAAATCCGTGGTCCGCTAACGAAACTTAGCTGCTCTCCCAAATAAATTCGGATTCTTAAGGAAATCTAGTGATTTCAACAATTCAACAATGACCAGAGTGGATCTGGCTATCTCAGAAACCGCCGAAAAACCTCAATTCACGTTGACGGCTTATTGACGCCTTTGTAGAGAAATGGGAGAAAGGAGAGACTCTAGAGAAAAGAAAACGGGTCACTTAACTTGTTGACTCAAGAGTAAGTTGTTGTAATATGGGAAGTTATCGGCAGGCGGCGCCCGTTTAGCTCAGTGGTAGAGGCGACGCTCGTAAGGGTCGCCTTTTCTTATGTTTACAGCCGCTCGGAAAACGCGTTGGCGACTTATTGACCTCTTCTGGATGATAACAAAGGGGCTTGGTAAATGATCGTAACTCCGCATTCCTCTTGCTTCTGAATCTCCTTAATATGTAGGCAATCATTGGCCACCGAAGATATGTTTGAGTACGTCCGATCTCTGAACTCGAAAAGCCGTTCTCTCGCTGAAGATATTGATCACGCTCGATGTCGCACTGCTGCTAACCAGCCGAGGCGTTAGGCCGGTGGCTCGTGGCTTTGGACGCGTGACAATTCTAGTCGTGTATTATTTCCTGTTTCCGATCCGCAACGATACGTCGAGCTTCTTGTGACTGAATTGTGGGGCGAACATTTACGCCAGCACGAAAGAATCTTCGCCGAAGATCTGGCCGCCGTCACCGCAGACCAGGTACGACTCAACGTTCAGGCAGGTACGTGGGTCCCGAGCGAAGAACAGAGTCGCGCTCGAGGGCTTGCTCTCCCACGGTCGCGGGATCAGCGTGAACGATCTCGTCTAAAAGTAAAAGGAGAGACGGCGCGCCGCGATCCGCAGGTTCCGCTGGACCGGCAAACGGCATTGGCCTTAGGGCCATACCTGCCAGCCGAATTTGATCGAGATCGGGCGGTCGTGATAATCGAAAATATGAAGAGGCTCCTTGAAGAATATCCTCTTCGCCGTTGCCGCGGACCGCCGCAGGATCGCTCGGATCGAAACCCTTGAGGAGTCGGCGCTGAAGAGACCGTGCCCGTCGGCGCAGACCAGCGCGCTCAAGCCATTATGGCGGGCCAGAGATGCCACCGTGTCCAGCACCTCGAGCGTGAAGCCGAGCGGCTCGATCACGACACGCTCGCTCGGGTTCAGCCCCCGAACCACCCAGATCCTGCGTCCTTCCTCGTCTCGGTGGCTGTACATCTGCACGGTCCCAGCGGCGGAAAGCCCCGCGGGGTCGACCAGCGTGAATTGAAAATAGTCCTTTCGCTTGAAGTGATACACGTTGCGCGCCGAGCATATCCCGCTGCAAGATCGCGCGAGAATCGCTGGCCGGTTCTTCGATGGATACAGCCAGAAGTGCGAGAGGTCGAACCTCCGCTCCGCGCGGTTCCATCGCTCGCCGCCGAAGTCGATTCCAGCCGAAGCCCAATGCTGTGAGCAGTCGGGCGCCTCCGAATGCATCCGTGCGGCCTCCTCGTAAGCCACGAGGCCGCTGCCGAACGTCAGATGGACCAAGTCGAATATCAGGTCGGTGCCGCAGCATTCTTGCACCGCGCGCTCTAACCAAGGAAACCGCTCCGCCACTGCGGTGAGCGCCGACCGACAGGAGGCCTCGTCGACCGGGTCGTTGGCGAAGAGGTGCCTGAGCCTCAAGGCGAGGTCGCTACGCCAGGAGGCTATATCATCGGCGCTGGCCAGATCCAACGCCGCCGCGGTAAAGGCGAGCCGAGAGATGACTCCGCGCTTCGCCGTCGGCACGCACTGCTCCCATTTCAGACCGGATCTGTCGAGCTCTTCCATTAAGTAACATGCGGATGCGGAGGCACCGGGGTTGGAGCCGAACATTTTGTCGATGAGCTCGACCGATTCTGGCCGGGTAAAGTTGCGAGTCAGCCTGCATATCGACTTGAGCGTTCCTGGATCCAGGCAGCGCAAGACGTTGTAGTCGGAGAACATGCCGGCGCGTACGCAGGCCGACAGCAGACCTAAGGCCTCCGGCGAAGAGAACACGGCCTTGACGTGATCATGTCCCAGGATCGACCACAGTAACTCGAATTGCTGCTCCCCATCGGAATGCGCCAGCCGCTTTTCCAATGAGGGAAAGAGAGCGAGCATCTCCTCCGTATGCCGAGCGTGCAGATCGAACTCGTTCAAGTCTCGGAGGATGATCGCCGTGCTCTGCCTCCCGGCGGAGCCAGATATCGCCTCCAGCAGCGCTTCGCCGCGGGCGAGCCCCTCTTCCAGCGTTCGGACGGCGGCATCATCGAGCTTGGGATAGTTCACTGCCGTAGCCACAAGCCCGTCACTGAGATGAGCAATCGAATGGCGGTTGCGCCAATATCCGCTTCCGTCGATCCGACCTGCGTCGTTTTCGTCGGTACGGATAGCGATCGCTCCATAAGCGATTGGCGGATGAGCCGCAAACGCGTCCGCGTACTCTTCGTGCCAGGAGGCCTGATCCAGAGCCCGAGCGGTCACCCCTGCAGGCTGGTCGTCCACGTCGAGCAAGCCCTTCAGATCCACGATGAATCCCGGGCTCAGGCCGAAATAAAGGCATTCGTTCGTCAACAGGTACCAACGGCAAGGGCCGAGTAGGTAGGTAAGGTGCTTCGCCGCACCGAGTTCCTCCGCCGACGACATCAGGTCGGAATACGATGGAGCAAATGTTCTTGCGAGCGTGTTGACGTCCAGGAATCCCCGCGACTGCAGAAACGTCGTAAGCCGCAGGAGTCCGTCGAGCGGATGACCGACCGTCCGCCCACCTTTTCGGTGGATGTGCAAGGCGTTGGCTTCGATCTCGACCGATCCGTTAACCGAGTCCGAGCGCACGTCTGCTGGGGGCCTTTGTTTTACGACACCCGACACAGTCGCGTAAAACGGGGGCGGCGTGTTCTGAAGCAGCTTCTGGAGCTCGCCGGAGACCACGACCTGGATCTCAGAGAAGGCGTCCTTGATTACGATGAAGCTGACTTTGCCCAGTTGCCGCACGGCGACGACCACACCGACGACACGGACCGAAGATCCCACCGGCCCCATGCCCGCGGTTGCAATTGTGCCGATAGCAGCGTTCGTCATACCTCGCCCTCCAATGCTCGCAGCCGCTCGCGGGCCGGGAAAGCGTTCATGAAGATTCGCGCTGCGAGGCTTCCGCCCGGATCAGACCATTCTCGGCTGCCCTCGCGGATGCTATGGCCGACAGCAATTGTGGAGAACGAGAAGCGCGGTATGCGCTGATTGATAATCATGATGTCGCGCCTCAATAGTGGTCGAACGTGAGGTATCGTCGCCGATGCTCGGTGCAGCATCGGCGCATTGTCGTCCAAACGGTCGCAACGTTCAATGGAGAAAATGTGCCCCTGTCGCCGACTAAATCGTCCCTCAAGAAAAAGAGGTCTCGATTCACATCGCCACTGGTGTCAGAGTGCCTGTCGCGCGGCGACGTCGTCAAGGACGACCATGGTAAGACGCGCCATCCCGACGGTTTCCACGCCGCGTGACGCCGTTACGCAAGATGCAGGCAGAGCACTGTAGCCTGCTAGGCCTCGTGAACGCGAACCGGGTGCATGATAGGACAAGTCACTTGACCCACACTGCGATGCTGGTGCACGGTGTACGTCATGCGGGTTGATTCACCTCCTTACAGCGCAGGCTTGGCGGCTGCATATGTGGCCGGCGGTGAACTGTGGTTTTCGCGGCGCATGTCGCGCTGGATCTTGAAGACGATATGCCGCGGCGAGGTCGGCAGAATGCTCGACATGGCGTGCGGCGGGGGCGAAGCGGTGCGTGTCTTTCGCGCCGCGGGATGGCAAGCACTCGGGCTCGACAGGTCTGAGGCGATGCTTCAAGTCGCGCGCACGCGCAACGAACGTGGCGCGACATTTCTTCAAGCAAGGATGCAGGAGAGCGCGAAACTAGGATCGCGCTTCAATCTCGTGACGTGCATGTACGACGCGATCAACTGCAACTTGCGAGTGGAAGATCTGTTCGCCACCTTTCGCAACGGTTATCGTCTTCTCTTACCTGGCGGGCGGTTCGTGTTCGATGCTTTTACCGTCGGGGGGCTTCACCGGGCTTATGACGGATTGGAGTTGCACACGCGGACCCGAGATCACATCGTACTTACGGCCTCGTGGGTCGATCAGCGCCAACACATCGGGACGAAAGAGTTGCTGGGTGCGTCGCGCGTACCGGAATGGACGCCGTGGCGGGAGGAGCACCACGTTCGCGCGTACCCACCGAAGGTGCTGGTGGATGGGTTGAAGCGGGCTGGATTCACGTCCGTCACGCTGTATGGATGGCCGAGCGGACGCATCATATCCATAAGTGAAACCGACGATCTCGACCGTATCATCGTCGTGGCGCAGCGCTAAGTAGATGACGCCTCGGGGGCATCGACTTGGACAACCCCGCCGCCGCTCTGGATCTCGGACGCGTTGATTATGTGTCGACGAGCAAGCTCCAAAGGTTGTCGGAGCGACCGCGCAACCGACAATTTGGCCGGAATATGACCAACTGCGATAAGCATGATAATTACCTCTGACGCCGGAAGTTTTAGAAGCCTCCTCATCGCTCTATCCGGTGGCGCACTCTTCGACCAGTTGAGGCAGCAAGTGCCCAAGCCTTTCGAGTGCAGGCCCAGGACGAGGCTCATCGCAAACATGCCGCCATCGATCCAGCACTGATTTCGCTCGCCCATACCATAAAAGGCCGTCAACCTATTTGTGACGACGAGAAGCTTGTTAACCTGATGGTTAAAGCCCTGCGACCCCTGAATCGCGAGCATCTTCAGCATCAGTTTCTTGTCGTGGACAACGTACACGCGGCATTCCTGCCGATTGCAAACCGCAGGGGACTTTTGAGCCATTACGATCGCCCCATCGATATCGTCCGTGCTGACCTCCTCGTCGGAAAACTGACGAATGCTGTATCGCCTCAAGAAGAACTCCGCAGTCACGTTTGCTGTGGCGCTGCAAATCGAGTCGCGTAAGATCTCGATTGTGCCTCCGTCGCCTTCTTTGGATCGAATTGGTTTCAGCTTGTGCAACACACTCTCAATCGCGGCCCGGTTCGGAGGGTCTACGTTGTTGTTTTTATTGAACGCCAGGTAAGCGTCGAGGGCGCCGGCCGCTGGATTCAGCGAGCTATCAACTCCAAACCTGCGTATATACTCCTCGATTGCCTCTACGAGGTAGGCAATGTTTTGGGCGCCAAAGCCCAGTTGAGGCTCAGGGAGGGCCAGCCCCCTTTCGACGCTGTGGTACATTGCCGTGATACGCGACAACCGATTGGCACGAGTACCGTAGTAAAAGGTGGACGAAAACCGAAAGTAGCGTAAGGAGTCATAGAGATAGTCTGCGACGGCTCCCGGTAAGTTCCGCATCACCTTCAAGACCGTTCGGAATCGTGTCGGTCGGATTACAGAGCCTAGGTACCTGGAGTTTGCCGTCTTCACGATCATCGGCAATGACATATCTTTACTCGTGCCTTTCTTGTCCTTCCGCGGCATGAACAAATCGGATCGCGTCGGATGCGCGAGCCAGGAATGAGCGCCGATCCTAGAACGATTGCCGCAAAGCTTTTTCGTCCACGACTACTTTAGAAAGATCTGGCGCCAGAGCTTGAACCTTGGCGAGCGCTCTCGAAATGTCTTCCATGCCGGCATCGTCATCAAGAAGCACTGGATGTGTCAGTGTCAGACACGTGGCGCGAATCTGTTCGGCTGTAGGCGTGGCGAACCTAGTGGAGTCGCGGCGTTGCCATTCCTGATCCGAGAGATTGCCGCGGGGAGTCTTCAACGGCTGGTAGAGTGGATGACGGTTCATGGGCCGGTAGACCGGGTTGACGTTGGTATTCAATTCATCCGCCAGAGCTCGCGCAACCATGTCGACCGTCTGGTTGGCGAAATGCTCGGGATCGATTCGGATAACGAGATTGTAATAGGTCCGCGACGTGACCTCTTCCGGCGTCGACAGCAGCGAGACCCCTTTCATGTCAGACAATAAGCCTTGGAGAGTTTCAGCGCGCGCGGCACGGTGCGCATTCTCCTCGTCCAAGTGTTGCAACCGATCCAAGAGGAGCGCGGCTTGAAACTCCGATAGCGCCAGGTTCCTTCCCTGCACACTTCCAATCTCGAGGAGCTGGAGCCTGCCGTCGCGAGCGACGTCTGGTGAAACCATGCGTCCGTCGCATCGGAGCTGCTCCATGCGTTCAAAAAGCTCGCGGCTCCGCGTGATGCAGGCGCCGCCTTCTCCGCTGGCGAGCACCTTCGACTGCTGCATGCTGAAACATCCAACGTCGCCAAATGTGCCGACGCGCTGCCCTTTCCAGGACGCGCCATGCGCTTGCGCGCAATCCTCAATCATTGGGATTCCAGTCTCTCGTGAGAGCGCTAGGAACTCGTCGATCGCCGCCACAGTACAGAAGGGATGAACGACCAGCATTGCCCGCGTGCGATCAGTGATGGCGTCCTTCGCAGCGCTTGGTGACATAGCCAAGCTGTCATACTCGATGTCCACCAGGACCGGCACCGCACCGATCGCCAGAACGGAGGACGCGCACGCCACCCACATGAGGCCAGGCACGAGTACCTCATCGCCGGGGCCCACGTCCAGCGCCAACATAGCGAGCGTTAGAGCGGCAGTGCCACTCGTCGTAGGAGTGCAGTAAGGCACGCCGTGGTACTCTGCGTAGGCTGCGGCGAACCGCTGCTCGTAGCAGGTCTCGCCGGCGTAAGCGCCCGACAAGGCCCAGCGTCCGGAATGCAACACGTGAAGCAGGACGCGCTCCGTCTCGGCATCCCCGCGTGGCCACTTCGGCCACGGGCGTTTGCGGACGGGTTCCCCACCCAGGATGGCCAGTCGATCGTGCGGCATGTCTTGTTCTCCTGACTAATGAGCGGCCCTCGAACGACGCTGCAGAAACAGGCAAGCGTATGGCAGTATCTTCCGACCGTCGTCGGGCGCTGCTCCGTTCCAATCGATAAGGGAGATGCCGATTACTGTCGCGCACGGGCTATGACGAGGTGTTCCAGAAGAAACCACACTGCCCAGCCGCGCTGGCCATAGCGGGTTGTGGCTTCATCCCGATACGGCGAGCTGGATCACGAACAGGCGAATCACTTCCGAACCCACATTCATCAGGCCGTGAGTCCCGTCGGGCTTGTTGCGGATCAGATCGCCAGCGCGTACGCGGAACACCTCCCCGTCCCTCCACATCTCACCCTCCCCACCGAGGACGAGATAGAATTCCTCTTCGTCCGGCTCATGATGGTGTCGTCCGACTGAGCAACCGGGAGGGATCTCCGCGTAGTCGATGAAATTACATGGGCCATCGAGATCCTGACGAGCGGCAATCCGTCGGAAGAAGATTTCTCCTTCACCATCATGTTGGGGCCCATGTTCCATCGCGAGTTCTGATAGGTTGCACCGATCGAAGCGGGGCATGTCGGAATCGCTCTGTCGGTCCGGCATCGCGTTTCTCCTCTTTTTAATTTTTAATGGATATCGGCACTCCAGGCTCGATGGCCAGGTGAAGCAACCGAACTCTCACAGCGGTATGTTCTCTCAGCCGTATCTTCTCTCAGCAGAGATAACTCGTCAACAGTCAACTCGCAGTCGCGTCCTGCTCCGTCCCAGTCGATAACGGATCTGCCGATGACTGTCGCGCACGGGCTGCAAGAAGCCGCTTCTTGCGAAAATCCCGTACGGGCTCGAGGCCGACCGATATCACGGTTACGAGTAGGCGTTCCAGATAATTGTACCGGTCGTCATAGCGCTGCGCCGTCTCGCCCGGCTCCGAGACACGCACCGGACGGTCCGAACCAGGAAACCACACGGCCCAGCCGCGCTCGGAATAGCGCGAGCGTGAAAACACGCGGGTGAAGGGAATTGCCGATCTCGGATAGTGATCTTCCGCCGGAAAATAAATGCTGTATCCCGGGTACACCGTTCGAACCGGCCAATTAAGGGCCTTCGCCAGTTCTCTTGGCCATTGCGCTTTGGGCCTACAGAGACATCCGAACACGTCGATCCATCCGTCTTTCGCAGCGGCTTCGCACAAGCGCAATTGCGCGATAGGTATGCCGCGGCCGGACGTTGGACTATTAACGGACTGATCGACAACCAGATCGCTTCCCGAATCCGAAAGATTGATCGCAAGCCTGGAATGGGTGAGGAATAGGACATAGCGCAGTCGCTCGGTCTCGGCGAGCACTTTCGCTACGACTGCGCCGGGCGCCTGATTTCGCTGTGGTTCGGCGGTCGAGAAGTCTGCGGTGAAGTCGAGATCCAAAAGCTTGATCGACCAGCCGTCCTCAAGAAGCCGGCGAATGTGGTAAGCAGCGCACCGCTCAAACAAATGCGGATCGAGTCTGTTCTTTCCCACGACCAACAGCGCGATGTTTTCAGACCGCGTGGTCGGCGATGCACGTCGAATAATGACCACGTTCGAATGTTCGACGCTCATCGACACGTCAGTCCACTTCTCGATTATACGGAGGAAGATCGGACGGATGTTCTCGCGCTCGATTAGAGGGTTAGCCATCGGAATATTCCTCCTCCTTCGAGGACAATTTTGAGAGCCGCTGTGAGATTTCGTCGAGCAAGGCCACGCTCACTTCGGATAGATCTTGGACAAACGTGGCGCGACCGATGCCTGCCGGCAGCACGAGGTTGAGGTTGCCGTTCCGATGCCGAACGATCGATTTGAGCGATGCATACATTGCAGCGGGGTTTATCCCGGACCAGTAAATTGGCAGGCCCATTCGGCGGAGAAGGTTCAACAATCGAGTCCGCGCCTCTTCGTCAAGTATCCCCAGGCTGTGCGCCAGTTCGGCGCTCAAAGCTATGTCGACGGCGACTGCCTCGCCGTGAAGAAGGCGGTGGTGGGACGCCTCTTCGATGTAGGGGCTGAAGGTGTGGCCGAAGTCCAGCTTTCGCGCATACGTATCAGGGAAGAGTTCGTTTTGCTCGAAGAGGTTTAGATCGAGCTCGCTAAGGGTCCAATGGACGGACAGTTTAATCAAGTCTTCCGCTAATTCGAGGGGCATTCCGACGGCGTCGCGCAGCAGCCGGTCGGCGCTCCCATCAAGACGAGCAAAAAGCTCGGGCGAGCACATCGTTGCGATCTTTATGCTTTCGGCCAGTCCACATTGTAAATGTCGGCGCGGGAGAGTGGCGAGAAAGGATGGGTCGATGATGCACGCCTCCGGAGCCGAGAAGGTCCCGAGGATGCTCTTTGAGCCGCCGAAATTGATGCCGTTTTTCACGCCGATACCGGCGTCGATCATTCCGATCAACGTTGTCGGCACGCGGATGTAGGGGATGCCGCGCCGGAACAACGTAGCGGCCAGAGCAGAGATATCGAGCGCCACGCCGCCGCCAACGCAGATGATCTGAGACCGTCGCGCCAGACGAGCCTCCGCAGCGTGCTGACACACGGCGAGCGTGGACACGACGAGCACTGGGGCATCCGATCGTAAGGCGTTTGCCAGCGTCTTGTCTCTCAAGGACAGAATGCCCGAATGGCAGATGACGTCAAAATTCTCGTCGTGCGAGGCTCGCACCGAGTACAACCACTCGTGCGTCTCCAGATCAGTCGGCAGCCTTTCAGTTTGTTGCATCACCTCGTCACCCTCAACTCTATAAAGAATAAGCGGAGCACCTCCGAACCTATTCTCCAAAGGCCGTGAGTCCCGCGCGGCCTATTCCTGATCAGATCACCAGCACGGACATGAAAGATATCGCTTGTCGATCAAGGCCCAGAACCATAGAGGGCGCGAGCCATCCACAATGACGCACCCTCCATCATGAAGAGCAGCAGCTGGCCCGCTCCCTGGGGCTCGCCTTGATCGAAAATCCGCATTCTAGATAAGGGTTTGTGATCTTTGGTTGCGGGCCATGGGCGAAAGACGGTGGCACCGACATGTGGCCGGAATAGTAGAGTGGCCGCCCAACCCCCTCGCGGAGGCAATTGATGCAAGCAGGCCATGTCCTTTTCGATAGTGAGGCCAATCCGTCCCATCTTGGCCGGCCGATCCTCCGTCAGGCCGCAGCGCGGGCAGAGCTGCATCTTGCGAGAACCTGCCCCTGGAACGCGAAGGCGAAGACTTACCTCTAACTCGGATTGGCCGCACCCGAGACACTCGGTGCCCGATTCCGTCGCGCTAACCGGATAGGCAAAATCCATCCAATGGTACGCCGGTATCGTGGCATGCTTACACAGGAATTCGAGAACCGCTTGTCGCATGGCCGCTCCAGAAGGCTCTTCAGGCGCGTCGATCGCCAGTCCGGACCAGGCACGTCGCTGACACGCCGCAACGGCGTCTAGCGCAGCGGCATGCAGCACTTTGCTCTCGCGCTTCGGCATCATCATGCTCAGATAGGCTGCGAGAAACGCGAGCTGGCTGTGTTCATTCTGGGGAGTTCCCTTGCGGGGAGACGACCTTTGGATCACCGGAGGCGGTGCTCTTGTAGATACCCGCATGTCGGGATCTCCCAGCAAGCACAGGAGCCGTCCGTTTCGTCGGGAGGAGGCCGAGTGATTGAAGCGCGCAAGCGCCCTTCCCAGAGACATCCCACGCGCCAGATCCGTAGCAAGCGTGTCCGTGTCGGCCGGCGATCCGATCGCGATTTGCCAGGTCGTCAATATCGCACCCAGACGATCATGATCCGCCAGCCGATGGCCGTAACCCCATGTGGGATCATAGAGGGAACCCGCTGGTTGGATTCCCCAACATGCGTGTAGAACCAGAACCCGTGCGGCAATCGCTTCGGGTGGAACGAAGCGCCCCAAAGCCAGCGCCTCAGCCATCGGGAGCTGAAGTCGGTGGCAAGTACCGCTCACGACGCACGGAGGAGCTGTTCCTTTAGACCGCACGGGCTTCCGCTCCATTGGGCATAGAATCAACGAGCCAAGCCCGGCATCAATGCCATCCCCGACGGTGAAGATGGTCAACAGCTCGCTGCCGCTCCCCAATGCCCGTCTAAGCTGGGCTCGACTGGCTCGTCGACCCAAGATCTCCCACTCGGTAAGGTTGATCCGGCCGAGCTCGGCCAAGGGTCGCACATCCACCCGCCTCCCGGAGGTTCGCCCACACAGGCTGACGGCGGCGGCGCGCACCAGAGCTTGACGCAGCAAAGCCTCAGGCGATCCGGCAGTGATCAAGCCAGGAGCCCATTGGGGCTCAGAATAAAGCTGGCGAAGGAGATCTGGCGTCAAGACATCCTGTGGTGCGACCACCACGTCAGGGCGGCACGTCTTAATGGCCGCGTAGTCCTGAGCGGTTTCGAAGCGCCTGTTCGTCAGATGGGCATAGAGCGCCCCCACGTCGTCGGCGTCAGTTCGGGCGGACACGACAATCCCCTCTCGCCGGCGCCGGACCAAGTGTCCGTTAGCGGCCGGATGGGGCTGCTCCTCAATGACAGTGGAATCGAAGACCTCGGCGATGTGAGTCAACGCGGCGAGCGTTTTAGCATCTCCATAAGGCCATATAGGATCGCCGTCCGCAGTGCTGATTTGCGCCGCGCCGGTCGCGAGAGCAACAGGCAGCGCGCCCGCGGGAGGGGGCTGCTTGCGAACCCTGTACGCCTCTTGAACCGGATCTTCCATCGACGCTCCAGTTATTCATGTGCACCGAGGCCTCAACGGGCGGCGTCAGTCCATCTCACAGGTGGGTACCCCATAAAGAATCTGGGAATGCCAAGCCTATGATCCCCCCGGACTCCGACTATCGCAAGGTTGAATTGATCAGGCTGAAGCTTGTTTGTTCCTCACTCGAGGTCAAAGATATTCTCTGTGAGAATTCGCCAAGCAACCGGTCATCGTGCAGCAGCGGTTGCTGTGTTGCGCTTCAAAAGGACGTCAGATGCCGCACGACTATACCCGAGGCCCCGGTCGCGCCTTGCCCAGCCCTTCTATGACTTGCGGAGGATAAAAACTCTGCAGTGAGTCTGACGGCTTCTGTGAGGTGCAGACTGGCGGGATCCAGTAAGGCGCGTGCTCTCCGTCCGTCGCGATGCGCGGATCCCGATGCGCCGGTTACTACAATAGCGGCAGACACTTCAACCGCCGCCTCACACGAGCTAAATCAAACCGTCAAAAACGAATCGCAGGCCTCACGCTCTTACCAGTCCATCAGCTTGTTAAAGAACCTAGCGTCCAATTTTGTAGCACGCGCAGCTGCTGACGTATCACCTAACACGCCAGGACGCAGTCTTTTGATTTCGCCTGCGCTCATCCCGCCTCGCTCGAGTATCGCCTTGAACATGACCTGCTCTTGGCTGTTCAAGGGCTTCGCGAACGCCTCTATCTTTTTGGCAAACGCCTCACGAGCCTGAGTATCGTCTTTCATGTTCCGTCTCCTTTCACGAGAACCAATGATGAGAATCAACGTAAGGATATATAACACGAAGCATCTGATGTCAATGCGATGCCGTGGCTGTTTCACTTGGGCGTCGCTGACGCCACGCCGCCGCAGCCAACGCCTCGGCATCTGGATCAATGTCGAGCGCTGCTCTGCCAGAGGGGAGCGTCCTGCACTTGGATTTTGCGCCTGCTGAACGTACCTTATCCAGATGCCACGCGCGCGCTCCGCTGACGCAAGAAGCTGTTCCCGGATTGGCCTCCTCACCTATCACCGTTCCGTGAACGACGGCTCAATCATGCAGACTTATTGCCTGTATCAGTTGCTCCGGCGCGAGCTTCCCGAGGCGCTGATTGAGATCATCGACTACATACCAGCCTCTCTTCACCGGCGACACAGGAAATTGGCTCTTTACGACCTTCGTCCCCCATTCTTCAATCCGCGCTATGTTTGGACCTATCATGATCAAAATGCGTTCTTGCGGCGACATTGTAGATTCTCGCAAGAGCGATTGATCTCTGATGACCTCAAGGAGGCGCAGAGCTTCATCGCGGCGCTCGAATACGACGCTATTGTCGTGGGCAGCGACAATGCGTGGGAGCTTGAAAGGCTCCCGGAGCCTCCGAATGCGTACTACCGGCCGTGCCCCGGTGTCCCGACGTTTGCATTCGCCCCGTCGGCCGATCCTGCGCCTGCTGCGGATAGCCCATGGTGCACCAGCAGCAAGGCCGCGGAGCTCAAGCAAGCCCTCGAGTCGTTCGAAGTCATTACGGTGAGGGATGACGGAACGCGCGAGTTCCTTCAATCCTTGGGCATCGCTCCGAGCCGCATTGGCTATCTGCCGGACCCAACGATTCTTTGGGATTTTGGCGAGCACCTCAGTAAGCAAGAAGGGCTTGGATCAGGAAAGATGCCGCTCGCTGCCCTTGCTGCGTCCCCTAGGTTGGCGCGATCGATCCACCGTCAGCTGGTGGGTGCTGGATTCGACGTCGTCAGCCTCATGGGTTCTCGCCAGCTAGATGGAGCGATCTCACCACCTCGCTTTTCGACAATCCAACAGCGTCTTGGGCTCTATCCATCCCTCGACGCCACGATCACGGATCGCTTTCACATGTCGGTCTTCGCTCTCAAGCACGGGCGCGGGCCAGTTATCTTCCTCGAAGACGCCGCTCGCTGGCCCCAGCCTAATAGTAAAGGCCGAGATCTCCTCACGAGACTCGGCCTTCAAGAAATGGTGTGGAGGCTCGACGAGCATAACGTATCGCCACATAAACTGCATGCCTCACTTTCCGCATGGCCAAACGCCTCGCGTGGTTTGGCTGAGCGCATTGTTGCACTCCGCGAGAAAGCAGAGGCGACCAGCTTCTCCGGAATTGCGACGACTCTTAAAGCCATTGTTGCGAACAGCGCGCGTATCCCGACTGCACCAACCATGCGCAATTAGGACTAGCGCGGGAATCTGAAAACCGCCGGCGATACTCGAAACATTTTAGGGAGGTAGACAATTTTTGCGTTTGGAGTCCCGCTGTTCTATATGTGATATATAGTAATAGCCTGCAGACAGGAGCTACCCTCGATAAGCTTAGTCGGTTGCGGAGTGCCGTGCGCGATGCGCTGAAGGAGTTGGACGCGACGCTAGAGATCGCTTTCGAACGTTCCGTCCTGGTGAAAGGGAATGTTCGAAAGCATTGTATTGGCAGGGCTGTCTAACTGATCGAATCGGGTGCAAGATGCGGAACGTTTGGGTATTTCAATTCAACACGCCCTCTTCTCGGAATTACCTTCCTTTGGCGGCGGGCCTTCTCGCATCCACCGCGCGAAGAGACACTCAGATCTCAAAAGGGTTTCGCATTCAGGTCTCGATGTTGCGCGCGAAGCCTTCTGTCACCGTTTCGGCGTTGCGAGATCCCACTCTTCTCGCCTTTTCTTGTTACATGTGGAACATGCAACATTCTCTCCAAGTCGCACGTCTTGCAAAGGAACGCTTTCCATCTGCAATAGTTCTAATGGGTGGTCCCTCAATACCCCGCGAACATCGGTCGGCAGAGTCCTTTCTCGCGAAGTACCCTTTCGTCGATATACTTGGATTTGGGGAGGGGGAGATGACATTCTCCGCACTCCTCAAGGCCATCCTAAACAATGAGGACTGGGCCAAAGTGCAGGGAATCGCATATCGATGTCCATCCGATCCTGCTCGTGTAGAATTCACTCCCCCGCGACCTCGCCTCACTAGCCTCGAAGAAATAGGATCGCCTTTTCTTGATGGCACCTTTGAAGAATTGCTCGTTTCATCCCGCGATACGAACGCGGGAGTTATCCTCGAGACGAACCGTGGATGCCCATTCGCATGCACTTTCTGCGACTGGGGACAGGCAATTCAAAGCCGCGTCGTCGAGTATCCGTTGGATCGAGTACGCCAAGAATTGCAGTGGGTAGCAGACCATAAGATAGTGAGTGTTACCGGTGCTGATGCTAACTTCGGGATCCGTCCGCGCGATCTCGAGATTGCGAAATTCGTTGCATTCCTGAAAAACACCACGGGCTACCCTTCAGCATTCGTGATGAACTGGGTTAAGAACAGTCCGACAATTGTGATCAAAATAGCTCAGACCCTTCTCGATGCAGGCGTCCGCTGCTACGTGACAGTCACCGTACAATCGTTCAATGTCCCCACATTGGTGGCTGTAAAACGTAGGAACATTCATCTGAATAAGCTCGACCAATTAAAGAGCACTTTTCAAGCCCGAAACGTGCCAACCTACGGAGAACTGATACTAGGACTGCCGTCGGAAACCTATGAGTCGTTTATAAAGGGGGTAATCGATTCTATTTCCCCGTTCAGCGGAGATCACTTCGTCGTTAATCTCTGCCGGCTTCTTGAGAATGCGGAATTAAGCTCTTGTGAGACCCGCACGAAGTACGGCATCAGAACTCAGCTCTGCGAAATGCGCTTACCGCAACGGGATTTTGACGAGTCGTCGATTAGTGAATTTGAGGAGATAGTAATAGAGACGGCATCAATGTCGAATCTCGACTGGCAACGTGCATTTACGACGGGTTATTTTGTGAGCGTTTTGTATAACCTGCAGCTGGCCGATCAGATCTTGAGACTGCTTCGCTACGTTGTTCAGGTTTCTCTTGTCGACTACACACATTACTTGATTCGAGAGTCTCGGGCTGAGTTTCCGGTGACGACCAGTCTGATAGATACGCTCGCACGCTTTATCTCCTCAATTATGGCAGGGGGTCCCGCGGCGCTAAAAGATGAGCGATTTGGGCCGTGGTTTTGGGAACCGCACGAGCTCTGTTTCCTAGTCGCCGGCTTACAGCGCACACAATTTTATCGCGAGCTGTTCATGCTGACCTGTCGGTTTCTCTCAGAATCGGGCCGCGAAGTACCGGAGTATTTGGCAGAGGCTTTCGAAGTCCAAGAATGCTCTCTGCCAACATTGGAGCAGGACGAGCCAGTGATCAAATCGTTCGCCTTCGACTGGTTGAGTTATATCGACGGGACCGACCTGGTACCCCGATTTGCCCCTCGCTCAGTGGCATTCTTACCTCCGGATTATCGTACCCTCATACCGCAAGAAAATTTTGAGCTGGTTCGTGGTCCTCGTCCTGCGCGCCTTGGGCTACCTATTCGCCCGTTGCAGAGTTCCGATCGAGCACTGTTTGCGATCAATCAGTTGTACGGTGCGAGTGAGGGCGGAATCGTCACAAATCAACTCTGTCCTGTTGACTCTTCCGAATAGCCCCAGCCACCGCCGAGCAACGAGCGGAGAGGACCGGTTACTCCGGAATCATGCCAGCTCTCAAAGTCATCGTCTCAAAGTGACGCGGGACCACTAACTGGCGCGACCGCCATGTTTTACGGTGTCGCGTCCGGGTCGGGTCACCAGCAGATCCTCGAATCGACGGGAAAAGGCACGAGAGTAGATATTGTTGCAATCAGAAATAATGCACGAAACAAAAAGAACACTACGCTCTCGATCTAGAAGATTGATGGAACTGGCATGAAGAACGTATTGGTCGTACACATAGTAGGTGCCACGCGCCGCTACGCAATTCAGGTACTGGATTTTCCTGCCGACGGTGGAGCTGTACTCCTCGGGATCGATTGCAAAGTTCTTGCTGCAATTGATGAGGCTGGGTTTGTAGTCCTGTCGAATCATTAGCCGCGTTCCACCATAAGAGGTGTCGAGAACAGGCTCAAGTGGGATTCCGAAGGTTATGAATTCAAACGGTCCGATGCGCTCATTCCATCCTGCAGTCGCGTCCTGGTGCAGACTAAACTGGGCTCCCAGGTGTTGAATGTTTAGTTTGTCTTTCAGATAGGTAGGGTATTTCCCGGGTCTAATCTTATTTACAGCGTGATGAAGAGCCTTCATCACCGTGCCAAAGTGCTCTTCATTCATCGCCCTAAGATAGCCTTCGTGACGAAAAGTCCTTTCGCTGTCCCCGTAATGAGTGGTCTTGTCGACATATAAGGCCAGCAGCTCTTTCAGGTTCGTCAACGTCTGGTCGTAACCAAAGGCATAATGATATTTAGCAAATTGCTGAAGAGTGCTTTTGTGCCCAAACAGGTTCAAGAATCTTCGACCGCTATCATCGGCACTTTCGAACACGTGTAAATTGTACATTCCTTCGCGTTCGAATTTTCTGAGTATCAATGCTTCGAAACTCTCTCTCGTAAAAAGACGCCGCCGAGAGGAAAATCCGTCTGGCTGTTCTACTCCAAAGAAGTCGTCGCTCACGTGAGAGATGATTTGGGGGTCCAGGCACGTCCTAATGTAAAAGACACCTTCATTCGTGAGAGTTTTTGAGATGAGTTCGCATATTGCAGTCACGTCGTCGAGCAGATCGATCACGTCCTGAACGATGACGACATTGTACCATTCCAGCTCTTCTTCCTCGTGAAGAGTCGTCGCGTCTCCCACGCTGAATTGTATATCGCTGTCATCGCTTCCATGCAGTTTCGATGCCTCTTCTGCCATGGCTTGCGATGCATCGATTCCTCGATAAGAAAAGGGGCTGCTTCCGATTCGCTCCTTCAAATACGGGAGAAGTGGCGCAAGACCGCAGCCTATGTCGAGAATCCGATAATAATTGGAGCTGTTCTTGCTGATTAGTTTTTGGGCTGTAGCGCGCAACGAATTTTGCATTGGGATTTTCTGAATGAGTCGACGATTGCGCTTTCGTCGTATATGAAGCCCATCTTATTGATATCGGGCGCTCACGCCGGCTTGTGCCCCACGCCGATAGTGTAGATCCCACCCCGTCTAGACAGATTCGGATCGCCCTCATACCACGGCGCGGGCTTTACCGCGTCCCACTCCTGATAAGCGTAGTCGCGGAGTCGCCTTATGTCGTCTCGACTGAGATACTCGGTCTCGATGAGAGGCTGAGTTGTCCGCATGAGTGTCGGGTCGTAGTTAGCCGGAATGTATCCGTGCGTCCGACATTGATCGTAGAGCGGTGTTCCCGGATAGGGTGTGGCGATCGAGAAGTAGGCCTCGTCCGGCATAAGCTCCTTGGCGTACTCGACTGTCTTCACGATATCCGCCTCGGTCTCGCCAGGCATGCCGATGATAAGAAAGAAATAGACGCCCATTTTGAGCCGTCGCATCATTTTTACGACCTCGCGCGCGTATTGGAGCGAGATGTTCTTCTTCATTATCGTGCGGAGGACTGATTGGCTACCCGACTCGATTGCCAGGGCGAGCTGATAACAGCCGGACTCCTTCATGGCTGTGAGGAGGTCCTCATTCAAGGTGTTGACGTAGACGCCGTTAGGAGTGGTCCACGTGATATCCAGTTTGCGCGAAACGATCTCACGACAGATATCGATCATTCTCTGGCGATCGAGGGTCAACATGTCATCTTCGAAATGGATCTCTCGAACATCGTACTCTCGGTAGAGCTCTTCGATTTCGTCAACGACTTGCTGAGCGTCCCGGGTGCGGTTGTTCCGGCCCCAGATGGTATGGACGGAGCAGAACGTACATTTCAGCGGGCAGCCCCGCGAGGTGATCATCGTTGCGTAGGGCATTCGGAAGGTTGAGCCGTTGTGAGAGTACGGAGAGTTAATATACTGGTTCATGTCGAAGAGATGGCGTGCCGGCACTGGCACCGCGTTCACCTCTTTCATGGGTTCCTTGTCGTTTTCATGCGAGTTGCCGGACGAGTCGCGATAAGCGATGCCATGGACGCCAGCGAGTGAGCTCCCTCGTTCGAGATGATCGCAAAGTGCGAGGAGCGGCAGCTCACCCTCTCCGATTACGACGTAATCGAAGCAACCTTCGGCAAGGGTTTCGCTTGGAAGGGCAGAGCAATGCGCCCCACCGATTACAATGGGCACGTTCGTGGCGCGCTTGATGGCTTGCGCCAGTGAGCGCGTGGTCGGATATTGCACCGTGTACGCGCAGGTGAGTCCAACGAGGTCCGGTTCCAGCCTCTGCGTCTCGGCGACAAGTTCAGCCTCCGTCATGCCGCACCGGTAAAAACCATCGGTCATTTCGGTGGGCGGGTCGAAGCCGGCCAGCGAGTCAATTACGAGCGGCTCGTGTCCATTCCTCTCAAGCACAGATGCCAGGTAGGCCAAGCCCAGCGGGAACGTGACCGCAAAGTCGTCTCCATGATGGTAGGTGTTCGGAGGATTGATCAGAAGGACTTTCATGGGGCCAATATTCTACCACTGAATAATCTCAACTCACACCAGGACTTTGGAGATTTGTAAGCTGAAAACGGATCATAGTCACGGGTGTTAGGGGGTAAGCCGGTACCTGTCTCGAGGATAGAGCGTCGCTTGTCTAACGTTCTTCAAATTCAAAGTTTGACAGGTCAGACGTTCTAGCCCGATTGCTAGTCCACCGTGCGGAGGCATCCCTAGCTCAAACATCCTAAGATGACTTTCGAAGCTGGAGGGATCAATCCCTCTTCTTCTTATTGCGCTCTCAAGGTCTGCTCGCCTATGCAGTCTCTGACCACCAGTAGTTATTTCAACACCGTGGAATAAAAGATCGAAGCTGTTCGCTGATCCTTTGCCATTACGGGGGGCTGTGTAAAATGGGCGACTATCTAATGGGTAACCGATGACGAAAACCGCAGATACTCCGGTTTCTTTTTCTGCAAGTTTACATATCTGGCGCTCGCCTTCGGGATCTAAATCGTCAACCAGGTCTGTCCGACCATAGGCTTCTTTTAACAATTCAACGCAAGTATTGAATTCCCACATTGGGACATTAAGCATTGAGGGGAGGGGTTGTTCCCGATAATTCTTTAGGATATGCCCGTGTTCACTATTGATCCTTTCAAATACATAAGTCAGGAGTTCTCGCTCAAGTTGGATTACATCTTCCGGTCCATCAATGAAGCCAAGCTCGAAATCAAGTGAGTAATACTCAGTTAAGTGGCGGCTGGTAGCGTGCGGTTCACCTCTATATACATGTCCTGTCTCGAATACTCTTTCCAAGCCGGCGACACCGTGTTCCTTGTAGAACTGGGGGCTTTGGGCGAGATAGGCCGCTCGCTCAAAGTACTTAATTTCGAAAAGATTCGTTCCTCCTTCTGTTCCTGAGCCAACAATCTTCGAAGTGATAATTTCAGTAAAACGGTTGTTCGTTAAGAACTCCCGGAAGTGTTTCAGCAAAGCAGCTTGCAAACGAAATACGTCCCCTGTGGAATCGTTCCGTAGTGCTAATGGGCGATACTCGATTAACGTATCAATACCCACTGACTCTATATTCGACGATGAATTAAAAGGTAGATTTGCTTCGGATGGATTTAGAACACTAAAGCTCAGAACGTCAACCTCGTACCCGTACTTAGACCGGCTGTCAGCCCTTACACGTCCAAAGATCTCAATAGTATCGTCGAGCTTGAGAGGAAGATCTTTAAGTAAGTCTGATGCTGCAACAGCTTGGATCTCTCCGGAGCAGTCCCTCAAGATAACAAATGTTGTCTTTGAAAGTGCGCGAAGGCGATAAACCCAACCTCTCAGGAGTACCTCTTGCTGATCAAATTTACCTAGGTCAGCAATGAAGTTGCGCTGATTGAATGTGGTCTTCATAGGAGAATCTCCCGATGCAAAAGATGATGTCATGCTGAAGCCACAAGAGTAGATGCAAGCGGTGCCATCGAGACACTAAAGAGAAGTCAGTTCGGTGGACGCCCAATTAGCGCTTCATTTTCCTCTCTCTCTGGCCTGAATTGAGGCGTTCAGTTCCGTTTTGGAAGAACTCTTAGGGAGTCTCTCCTTCGCGCGGAAATATGATTAACATCAAGACTGACGGAAATCAAGAGAGCTCCCAAAAAGTTTAGTCCGCCGGTCGAAAGATAAAGAGTCGAAATACCCGAAACCATTCGGATCGTGTTGACGCTAATGCCAGACCTAAGAATGTTCATTCAAACTGTGTGGTTTCTACCGGCTTCCACAAGCCCGAGCGAGTAGCAATACTTCCCAAAAGCGTGTGCACATGTCTGAGCCCGACGTCTTAACATGACACCTAGGTCTGAAGATGGTTTCGATTCCCCAGGATTGCAAACTCTCCGAAGGTGCAAAAGCTCGCATCGCTACACTAGTTGGGGGGGAATTTACCTCATTTCCATATACCAATATGTGACCAAAAAAAAGGACGTGGCGCATGTGCGATGGTAAGGGATGGGAAAAAATGTAAAAAAGCCTTGATTTTCTTCGGTGGCCGCAACTTTTGAAAAGGAAAATCGCAACCAGAGTAAACCTTCTTGGGAATTGCCGTCCCGACAGATATGTTGCGACCTAGTCCGGCAAAGTTCTGTCGAATAGAGAGTGCACCTACCGCTGGCGCAAGCGAGCATGAATCGTATAAGATGCTGATCTATGGTGAGGATGTCGATGTTTTTATCGCGCTGCCGTGTGCCCGTATGTGATTGATTCTAAAGGATTTACGCCCGCTTGGCTCAGTGGTAGAGCACTCGCTTCACACGCGAGGGGTCAATGGTTCGAATCCATTAGCGGGCACCATTTCTTAGTCCAGTCACTGGCTGAACTCCGTCTTCGGCATTCGTTCGGTAGCTCTCCCGAACAGAGTCAATGATTCCTGAATCCATAGCGCACTATCGAATAATCAAAAAGCTAGGCGCAGGCGGGATGGGTGAAGTCTATCTGGCAGTGGATACTAAGCTCAATCGCAAAATCGCAATCAAGGTCCTGCGCCCGGACTCGCTGGCCGAAGAAAACCTCAAAAAACGACTACTCAGAGAAGCTCAGGCCGCCGCCAAGCTGGACCACCCCAACATCTGCGCCGTCTACGACGTCAACGAAGTAGAGTCGCTCACCTTCATCGTGATGCAGTACATCGAAGGTGAAACGCTCGCCGAAAAGATGGAGCGCGAGCCGCTAAGAGTCACCGCGGCGTTGGCTATAGCCGAGCAGGCTGCGGAGGGACTGGCCGAAGCTCATGCGCACGGTATTCTTCACCGCGACATCAAACCGCATAACCTGATGATAACCCCGCGTGGGCAGCTGAAAATCCTGGACTTCGGCCTGTCAAAAGAAATGCGCTCGAGCGATCCAGTGGACAATGACGCGTCGACAGCCACCCTCTTGAGTACGCCCGGCCATGCTGTCGGGACGATGCCTTACATGTCGCCGGAGCAGGTGCAGGGCGAACCACTCGATGCGTGCAGCGATATCTTCAGCCTCGGCGTAACCTTCTATGAAATGCTGGCCGGAAAGCACCCTTTCAAGGATAAGAGCGCGGCCATCACCATGTCCCGGATAATACTGGGCGAGCCAATACCGACCGAGCAATTTCAAGCTCAAGTTTCGCCGGAGTTACAAGCTCTCTTGAGCAAGATGCTCAGCAAAGACAAAGCGGCGCGGCATCAAAGCGCTCAGGACTTGCTGACAGACTTAAGACAAGTGTCCGCCAATCTCTCGGCGGCCGAGACTCAGGCGGACGCCCCACGCACCAAGGAGGCCTCAGCGATCGCGCCGAAGGAAAACTTGTCCGGACGCATTCTTAGCAAAGCCCAGCGCCATAAGTGGGCGGTCCTGGCGGCAGCGCTTGCACTTATTCTATTTGCGGTTGTAATTACCCGTTGGCTATCGGTTGAGCACCTGGACACTTTGGCGATCTTGCCGTTCAGCTATGTTTCCAGCGACCCGCAACTCATGGCCAAACCCGATCGCGAGTATCTAAGCGACGGCTTTACTGAAAGCATCATTAACAACCTGTCCCAATTAGCGAACTTGAAGGTGATCGCGCGTAGTTCGGTCTTTCGCTACAAAGGTAGGGACCTCGATGTTGAGGCGATTGGGCGTGAACTGAAGGTGCGAGCAGTGCTGGTTGGACAGATCAAACAGGAGGCCGATGAATTAAGGATCACGGTTGAGCTGATGGACGTCCAGGGGAACCGCTCAATCTGGGGCGACACGTATCAGCGAAAAACCGCCGACATCCAGAGTGTCCAAAAAGAAATCGCCCGAAACGTTTCCGAAAAACTGCGCCTGAAATTGACCGGAGCGGATCAGACCCAACTGGCTAAAACCTACACCGATAGCGGCGAGGCGTACGAAGCCTATTTGAAGGGACGCTATCATTGGAATAAGCGGACCGATGAAGGATTCAAACAGGCGGCAATCTTTTTTCAGGAGGCGATTGTCAAAGACCCAAACTATGCGTTGGCGTATACCGGATTAGCGGATTGCTACACGCTAAGAAGTGATTACGGGTTTCTCGCGCCCACCGAGGGGTACGCTTTGGCGAAGGGCGCCGTAACGCTGGCCCTCAAATACGACGAGAGCCTCGCGGAGGCCCACACTTCGCTGGCCTCCATCAAGGCCGTTACGGATTGGGATTGGCAGGGCGCGGAGAATGAGTATCGCCGGGCAATTGAGTTGAATCCGAATTATCCTACTGCCCACCATTGGTATGCAGCACAGTTGTTATTACAAGGCCGGCTGGATCAGGCGCTTCAGGAAATCAAAAAGGCGCAGCAACTCGATCCTCTTTCGCTGGGCATCAATAAAGATTTCGCAGTGATACTCCTTTATGCGCGCGATTACGATAAAGCTCTGGAGCAATGCCGGAAGACTCTGGAGATCGAGCCGCACTTTGGCACCATGTCGACTTACATTGCCCAGATCTATGAACTGCAACAGAAATACCCGGAGGCGGCCGCCGAACTCGAAAAGGCTCATGCGGCAGCCCCCGAAGATAGTGAGGTCACTTACGCACTCGGACAGGCATACGCGCTGATTGGTAAGAAAGATGCGGCGCTGAAGATATCAAATGAGTTAAATCAACCGGCAAAGCAAGATGTGTTTCTGCCAAAAGAAGCAGCTTATCTGTATGCGCTGCTCGGTGAAAAAGAGCAGGCGGTTGCGATCTTACAAAGGGCTAAGGAGAACCACTATATTTCGGTCGCGGAAGTTAAGATGGACCCGCGTTTCGCTGAGCTGCGCAAAGACGCGCGCATAGTTGAACTCTTGCAGAAGATCGGAATGTCGTAGTGAGCGTCACCGCAAACTCGCGATGACGTTGGCCAAAACTGAAGACCGCGAAACATGAGAAGTGGAGTGATCACCCTCGCGGTCTTAGGTAGGTTAGTTGCCTCGGCTTCAGCTCAGCTATTACTTTTTCGCGGCCTTCTTCTTAGCGGCTTTCTTTTTGCCCTTCTTCTTCTTCTTAGGCTCGCCGCCTTTAAGTATGTCTTCACCCATTTCGAATTCTCCTTTTGTTGGGGTTGTACCTGGTCCAAAATCCAGGAACACTAGCGTCGGACCAGTTTTGAACTGAGGGCACTGTATATAGGTTTTCTTTAGGGGTGTCAATGACTTCAATAGTCGGTAGTGTCTTAATTTGAAAATTAAGACACTACCCAATAGTCCTGGTTCCGTTTGAGCGTGGCACGCGCATCTTGCGCGTGATTCACGGGCGGGACGCCCGTGTCACTTTTTGCCGTCCCCCGGCGACTTGAACTTTGCCAATGACCAAAGTACCAGACCAGATCGCCAGCCGCGAGACATCGATCAAGCGGGGGTTGGATTTCATCTATCGTGTCGCCGGCACAACGGACGGCTTTGATAGTTATGGGACCTTGTTGATCTGTTGCTTCGCTCTCGTGGGCGCTACTTCGCGTGATGCAAGCCTGCGGCACCTGGCGAGATCGCGGGCCCAAAGACTCGCGCAACGCTGGGGCCGTGCGCATCGCCTTGTACCAGCGGATGCCAGCCCGGATCTGGTCCTCGATTTTGTCTTAGTCCGCTACGCGCTAAGCCGCATTGGCTTGAGGGATGTCGAACTCAACGCGCAAATACGCACTGCCGCCAAACGGTTTTCAGCTCAGGACGCGCTGGGATTCAACCCAGTCAGCGAGCCTCCTGCGAATGATCTGTCCTACCGGTGCGACTGTGGCCTGAAGAATCAGCGCGGGCGAACGTACTGCAAGAAATGCCGGAAGCGTTTAGAAACTCAGAGCCGTTATAGAGTTTGGATGCGAGCATTGGCCAGCACCTACGTCAGCGGGCGATGCGGCATACTATTCGGCGCGCGTTATGCCGACGTATTGAAGTGGTTGCCTGTTATGCGTCGGTATCCGGCTGGCACAGATGAAGACGAAGAAGTCGTTCGGGATGCGATCTTCGCGGTCACCCACATCGTTTACACCTTGAACGATTACAACACCTATAGGCTGTCACCGCGTTGGCTGCCTCAGGAGTTTGCTTACCTGAAAGCAAATGTTGAAGCAGCCTGCGTGAACCATGACCCCGAATTGCTCGGAGAGCTGCTTGACTCGTTAAGAGCTTTTGGTTTGCCCGCTGGTCATCCGCTGATTGATAGGGGAACTAGTTACCTTTTGGCGAGCCAGAACGAGGATGGGAGTTGGGGTGATCCGGATGAGGAAAATATTCGCGCGCGTTGCCACACGACCTGGACCGCGATCGATGGCTTACGTACTTACGCCTGGCGCGGTGAGCGCTTGAGTCGCCCCGCACTCGAATCGATGCTGAAACACGGGCCCAATAGGATTATGCTAACGCGCAATCGACACAGTTTATGATGTTGTCTTCCTTGAAATTGCCCCAGCAAAACCGCGCGATCTGTTTAGCCAAAGCGCAAGCATAGAACTCTTTATGTGTTGCAAGCACGGTATTATTGGTTAACACAACTATCCCCATACTCTCCCAGGTTTCGGGATCCACAGGCTCCCCTTCCATGGGCAACATCCACTTTTGCGCTCGCGCAATATAATTCCGCCAGCCTAACCATTCGCCGCGATGGTATTCAGCTCGGCTGGCAAAGGTTTTCGTCACTGATCTGCCATTCTCCTTAACCCTGTCTTTGTATTTGTTACGAAGCAAGTTCCAGCCCGCACCATATTCCGCCTGCTTTTGATGCTGCAATTTCGCAGGCAACCACAAAATGCTCCTGGCGTCTACGGCTGGTTTCTCACCTTCTGCGTGAGACTCACAAATTGTCTTGCGATCCAGCGCGGTCAAATAATGGTCCCACTTAGCCATATCCACGATCGTCGAATGGATGTTGCCATCGCCATAAACGAAATTCATTGGGCTGTAGCCAACGGGTACAAAGCCTTTGTCTTTCACGGCGTTGTAGCACTTCGCGTGACGCAACACCTCAGGAGCTTTCTTGCGGAACCTGGACGTCTCATCAAAAACGTAGGTGTTATCCATGCCTACAACGGAAAAGACCGTTTCCCTAAGTACCTCGGAGAGCCGTTGTTTGGTGGCTCGGCGCACTATCTCTGCCAGCAGCACATAACCCGTGTTTGAGTATTCGAAGTCTACATCAGGCTCTCGAGGTAGAAGTCTTTGCGAAGCAACCAACTTGAGAACGTCTCTATTTGTGAGCTCTTTGGCTTTCTTTCGACGGGGCATCTGCGGATACCAATTATCGCGCCGCCGCATGACCCTGGCGTACCAATCTTCGGCGGCGCGTCTTGCGGCAACCTGGAGATCAATATAGTCAGGTAAGGCAGAGGTGTGGTGGATCAAGTGCTTGATGGTGATTCTGTCTGCATAGCGTGGAAAGCCGCGAAGATATTTTGAAATCGGGGTATCTAACTCAGAGGCCGCAAAAATACTGAGCGCCGCGAAAGCAGTAAACTGCTTGGAGACCGAGCCAAGGTCGAAAACCGTTTCGGGGGTTATCTGCTCCCCCGTTTCGAGATTAGCGCAGCCATAGCCCTTGAGATGGATGAGCTCGTTCCCTTTTCTAACGACGATGGCGGCGCCGGGCACTCTGCCGGTAGCTCTCCTATGCTTCGGCAAAGACAAGCGTAGCCTCCGCAAATACTTTTCCATCAGGGCATCAATACGTTCATCGTGCGGCCGCGGTCTGAGATCAAACCCGGCGATACCGCGGAGCTTCTTTAGATAAACTTCGCTTGAATTCATGGTCGCCTCTGACGTATTTGGAAAAGACTAGGCCTGGAACTGCGGAGGCATACTAAGCCAAATATGAGAACAATGAAAACAAGAATCTTGGCAAGAACGAACTGAAGCCACAATTAGCGGCACGTAACGCTAACCTGTTTGGTCGGCAATCTGTGTCCGACAAAACATCGACCCGCCGGCGTATCTGCCGGTGGGTCGAACGGTGCCCCGTAGCCAAACGCAATCAATTCACTCAGGGCTTCTTCTTGTTGCTGTTGCTGCTGTTGTTGTTGGTATTGCTGGGCGGTGGCTTGGGGTGCTCGATGATTTTTGGATTCTCTTTCGGCGGCCGATTATCGTTGTTATTCTTTTGTGCAAACGCACACGCAGTGACCATCGTAGCCACCAGTATCGCCAACAGAATTCGTTTTAGTTCTTTCATAACTGCTCTCCTCCTCGTCTTTCTCACCCACGCAAATAAGGGAGAGGCGGAGAGTTGCGCCACCACAACATGAGCAAACCCGATGCCAAGATGCTGCCGATCCCGATATTGAGATGCGTCGAAACGTCCGCGAACGACCTAAACCTTCACACTTATCCTGAAAAGTTTCCCGACTGATGCCGGCCGGGATCGCGCCACAAAACGACCCGTGCGCACCCTTTCGCGCCGCTTTCGCACGGTATCGTGCACCACCTTACCGCCGCACCGTTACGCTGATGCTGCCTACATTATTGCTGTTGTCAAAGGCCCGCAGCGAAATTGTGTGTTCACCGCTACCTGCCAGGGCCACGTTCAAAGAATATCGTTCATGCGGACTGTCGGCAATACCGTCGTCCGGAAAGACTTCGTGCCACGGGCCGCCATCGACGCTCACGTCCGCGCGCTTGATGCGACCGGTCGCGTCCTCGACGTCAAACACGGCGCGGGCGCGTTCGTCAGTAATTTGCGGGCTGCCAACCTGGCGAATCACCGGCGGCGTGTTGTCGATGTCCACCGGCTCGCTGAGCCGCTCACCAGACAAGGCGTAGCCCGGCGGATTATCGGGTGCGTCTGAAGCGACAACTCGGAAAACATAACGACCGTCCGCCAGACTGGCGCCATCCACGGTGTAGAAATTTTCGCGGATGCGCTCCTTCAAGAGGCGAAACGTCGTTTCGTTGAGCGAGCGATAATAGACCGCGTACTCAAGCGTGTCGTTGTTTCGATCTTCCGCCTGCCATTGCAGCGAGCGGGCGCCCCTTTGATAAAGTCGGCGCGGCGGGGCCTGTGGCATTGCGCCGAAGACTGAAGGATCAAGTCCGGCCGATTCAATATTCGGATCCATTTGAATCTGAATCTGCTGCTGCAGGGCCACACCCGGCGGCAAGACACTGATCGCCAAAACCTCCGGAGCGACATTGCGCGGCAAGTAGGCAACGCTTACGTCTTCCAACCGAGGTTCGCCGCCGGCTGAGCTATTCGCCGCGTGCAACACGGCGCGCCATTGGATGAACCGGGCTTTGGGGCTGCTGATTTGCGAGCCCTTGGCGTCATTGTATGTGGCGCTCCAATCGCTCCACGTCTTGTCGGGCCGTCCACTGTTTCCACTGCGGGTTTGCAGATCGATCTGTCCGCGCCCACGCCACCAGATCCGTCCCCACGTGGCCACGAGTTTCGCGTCGCGCACGGGGGATTCGTAGCTGCCTTCGTTTGCCGCCTGACGGCCGAGACGAAAGAGTTTCCCCTGATTACTGGAAGTGGCGAGCACGTCGGCGCCGCGCGCGATCAATGAAGAAATCTGGCCTTCGCTGGATTGCAGCAACAAAGTGTCGCGGCCGTCGTCAGTCACCGAGTAGATTCGGCCCTTGTCGGATGTTCCGATCAACACCCCACCGCCCGGAGCCGAAACTACTGAGAACGCCGTGATAGAGGTCGAGCTCCAGAGAGTGTCGGTGCTGCCGTCGGGCAAAATGTGAAAGACCGCGCTGCGCGCATTAGATAGATCGTTGCGGCTGCGAGCCGGCTGGGCCGGTTGAGGTTGCGCAACCACGCTAACTTCTTCGGTCGAGCCGGCGAGTGCGGTGAGCGCCGCCACGGCCGCGGCGGCATCAGTCGGCGTTGACGAAGGCTGAGTTATGGCCTTACTCGTCGCGGCAGCTTCACTCAAAGCCAGAGCATAAACCGATCCGTCCGGCGCCGCGGCGAGCGCGTGAATCTCGCGCAGCGAAGCGTCGTAGAGCCCAAACGCTTTGCCGTCCGGCGAAATTCGCAGCACCAGTCCGCCTGGATCGGTGCCGGCGATCAGATCTCCCTGCTTGTTTGTGGCGAGCGACATCACATGCGTCTGATTCGTGCTGATCAAAAGCGACGATTCAGGTTTCGCGCCGGCCGCGCGCACTCGATACACTTTGCCGCTGTCACCCGTTCCCACCGCCAACGACCCATCGTTGATGATCGCCAACGACCAGATATATTTGTCCGTCGGATCAAAATAGACTTCGGCCTTCCCATCACCGCTCAGGCGATAGACTTTGCCGTCCGGCGACGTGCCTGCGTAAATCGCTCCGTCGCCGGCAACTGCCAGAGCGGTCACATCCAGCTCTGACGCTTTATAGAACAGCGTCCCCTTACCGTCCGGAGTCACGCGAAAAATCTTTCCGTCGTGGCCGGTGCCGAGATAAACGTTGCCCGCGGAGTCACTCGCCGCACACCAAACATAAGCCTGTTCAGTATTGAAGAGCTGATCGAACCGGGGCGCGAGCGTCAGCGTGCCGTTGTCGGTCACGGACACGCCGCGGGCTTCGCCCTTCAGCAATTCGGTGCGCGAACTCATTTCCCAAACCACGGGCTCGCCCGCAATTGAGGTTGAAGCGAAGCAAAAGCCAATCAGAAAGAACACTACAATCGATCGAAGAATCACGTTTTGTTTTAGCATACGAGTAGACCTTATCAAGATTCCGGAATCAGTTGCCAATATATTTTGCGTAGAGCGAACGCGCGGTGGCAATGTTGTCGGTGCCGCGGATGATCGACCGCGCATCAGAAAAGACGGTCAGTTCGTAATCGCCGGTGCGAAAACGCAGCAGGTAGTCGTTTGCTTTGACTTCACCTACGGACTGCAATTTGCGACTGAGCGCCGAGAGATCGACTTGGGCCGGATGCGACGGGGACACCTGCACGGCGTGCCGCCCGCAAAGAACGGCTGCAAACTCGCGTTCCACAGCGTCGAGCGTTTCAAACTGGCGCAGCGCACAGGTGGCACAATCAGCCGACTTTTCACCAGGAGCGATGCGCCGCCATTCGTTGCGCCACACATCGAACTGCATCAGCGAGTGGTGCAGGCTCTCGGTTTGCCCGGTCAAAAGTTTCAGCGCTTCGCTTACCTGCACCGCCGCAACCACGCTGATGATCGGCATGATCACGCCCGCTGTGTCGCACGTCGGCGCGCTGGCAGCCGGCGGCGCTTCCGGAAAAACGCAGCGCAGGCAGGGCGCTTCGTTCGGCCGAATCGTCATCGTCACCCCGTAAGATCCTACGGCCGCGCCATAGATCCAACTGACGTTGTTCTTGACGCAAGCGTCATTGATCAAATACCGAGTCGCAAAATTATCCGTGCCGTCCAGCACCACGTCGCAATCCTGGATCAGACGCTCGATGTTCGAATGATTCACATCGACGATCTCCGGCTCGACTTTGATGTCCGAATTGATTTCGCGAATGTGTCTGGCGCAGGCGATAACTTTTGGCAGACGATCAGCAGCGTCGCTCTCGGTGAACATCGTCTGGCGCTGCAGATTCGAGAATTCGACAAAGTCGCGATCGGCGATTCGCAAGCGGCCCACGCCCGCGCGCGCCAGCGATTCGGCCTGCGCCGAACCGAGCGCGCCACAACCAATGATCAAGGCGCGCGATTTTACCAGGCGAGACTGGCCTGCTGTGCCGATCCCGTCGAAAAGAATTTGCCGGCTGTAGCGATCGTTTTGTGACTTCAAATTTGGATTAACCCGAGACTCGTTCAGAGTTTAACCTTTAGGTTGCCGTTTGCCCGCGCAAGCTAAAGCTTGAACTCTCAACCGAATCGCTATCCCAACGCGGCGCGCGCGGCCGCTCGCATGATTTCAGCATTCGGGTCCAGGCCCGTCCACAGTTTGAACTGCTCGACCCCCTGCGCGACCAGCATCTCCAGGCCAGAAAGCGTTTCACATCCGGCGGCGCGGGCTTCGCGCAAAAATCGCGTCTCGATGGGATTGTAGACGAGATCGTAAGCCAACCGCACCCCGCTGAGCTGTTCAGCCGTGGCGGGCGTTTGTTCCGCGTACTCGCCACGCGTGCCAAGGGGCGTGGCATTTATCACGATCTCGAACTGGTCGAAGCGCGCACCGGTCAGCTGGCGACAATCGACACCGAACTCGTGCGCCACCGGGCTGCCTCTTTCAAGATCGCGAATAAACAACGTCACCTGTGCACCATCGTTACGCAAAGCCCACAACGCAGCTCGCGCTCCGCCGCCGGCGCCAATAATCGCGCACCGCGCTCCCTGCAACGAGCCAAACGCGTTACGCAGCGGCGCGATGAACCCCGGCGCGTCAGTGTTGTAGCCGTGCAGCAAATTGTCCCGGACCACAATCGTGTTCACCGCGCCAATTTCTTTGGCGGCCGGATCGATCCAATCCAGCTGGTCCATCACGACGGATTTGTGTGGTGTCGTGACGCTCAGCCCGCGGAGATTCCAATCAAGCTCACGCGAACGAGGATGCGCCAGGCGGCGCATGAATGAAACGGCATCACGCACTGCAAATGGAACGTAGACTGCATTCATTCCGGCGGCAGCGAAAGCGGCATTGTGAATGTGAGGGGACAACGAATGCCCAATGGGATTCCCTATGATCCCGAAAACTTCTGTTTGTCGATCGATTCGATCTATGCGATAGACTTCGCGCAACTCTCTCGCGGTTAGTTGTCCCGGCGCAGTCGCGCTTTCATCATCAAGCGACCCGTACGTCAGAAACGATCCCCGCGACGGCCCGAGGATTCGAGTCATAATTCCCGCCGGGCCCATGGCGATCGCGATCATTTCCCGGTCCCCGCGTTGTGCTCGCTCGAGTAACCGAAAGACTGGAATGCAATCAGTCGCGTCGTCAGCTTGCACCGCGATCTTACGAATTCGCGCTGGAGTCGCAGTCATTTCTTCATAAATCTTTTCGAGATCGGAAGGAACGCCGACGAAATCGTGATAGGAACAGATGACCTTGCTCCAATCCACTCGTTCATCCCTGCGATGTTGGTACTCCTGAACCAGATCAAGCTCGAAGTCCCGCAAGCAGTTCCCACCGGTGGAACCAATTGAGGACCAAAACTGCAAACGTTGATCCAGGCTTAATGAAACGCGTCCGCCCTGCTCGCCGCTGCGCATGGTGAGAATGATCAGGGCTTCTACTTTGTCGATCAGCGAGCTTAATATGCTTTTTGCAGAATCGAGCTCAGCATCAAGCAGACAATCCAGCCGCAACTCAATGATGTCCGCAACTTCAGCGGCGCGAGCGATTGCTTGCGCGAGTTCACTCGCGCGCGCTACGCAAACGGGCACGCAAATTTTCGCGACATTCGTTTTCATCAAAGACGACACGAGGCGATGTTAGTTCTGTTCCACAGCAACTTCATCGCCTCGTCGTAAGATCGGAGAACTTGGCTGAATTCCCTCTCGCTTTGGGAGAGGGTTAGGGTGAGGGCGTCAGTAGCAAGCCGGCCCATTACTCCCTCATCCCTGGCCCTTCTCCCAGTGGGAGAAGGGAGAAATACAATTGACGCCTAATGCGGCTTGTCGCCGCCTTCCAAAGAATCAAAGTGTTGCGTCGGCGCTTCCGCGCCCAGGTGGCGCGTCGTGCCTTCGGTCACGCTGGGCGCGGGCGGCATTAGT
>WNFC01000622.1_pt1 | contig 35706 bp, 31 predicted proteins | sample 5400541 | NCBI WGS metagenome assembly WNFC01 (sample SAMN13153342, study PRJNA577476) | soil metagenome | isolation source: 120 cm saprolite under Douglas fir tree site 2 hole 2 replicate 1 | place: USA:California | collected 2015-04-18
TCGGCGATCCCGAGCTCGATGCGCGCGTGCACCGGCACGCGGTCGCGGATCAAGGCGCGGCCGGCGGCGGTGAAGGCCGCGGGCAGATACATCACCTCGCCGCCGGGGAGCGGCGCGAGCGCCGTGTCCATGTGGTAGAAGCGGGGGTCGGCGAGCTCGAGCGCGATCGTCTCGCGGCCGAACAGATCCTCGACCATGGCCCGCGCGGCGACGTCGGAGCGCGGGCCATGGCCCATCCAGAACAGCTCGCGCGTCTCGTCCCAGACGCAGTCGCCGGCGCCTTCGAGCACGAGACCGTCCGGCAGCCGGCGCACGGCGTCGACGAGGCCGCGCGCCTGCAGCGAGCGGAACACCGCCTCGAAATGCGCCTCCTCGCGCCGGCGCTCGGCATGGCGGAAGCGCGCCAGCAGCGCCTGGCGGTCGAGCACGACGGCGGCGTTGGCGGTGAAGACGAGGTCGGGCAGGCCGGGCTGCGGCGGGACCAGCTCGATCGCGGCGCCGAGCTCGAGGAGCTTGCGACGAAGCGCGGCCCATTCCCGCGACGCCACGGCATGCGCGCGCTGGTCGCGGGCCCAGCTCTGCGGGTCCATCCACGGGTTGATGGAATAGCTGACCGCGAAGTGCTCGGGCCGGCACATCAGGAGATGCGCGCTCGGATTGTGCGGCGTGATCATCGTGGTCCCCTCGGGTGAATTCAGGCCGCGCGCGAGCGCCGGCGGCTGCCGTCGAGCTCGTGCAGGACCTCCTCGAAGCGGTCGAGCGCCCAGTCGAGGACTTCCGGAGCGATCACCAGCGGCGGCGCCAGGCGCACCACGGTGCGGTGCGTCTCCTTCGACAGCACGCCCTTGGCCAGCAGGCGCTCGCAGGCCTCGCGCGCGCTCGCGACCGCCGGATCGATCTCGGCGCCGACCCAGAGGCCGCGGCCGCGCGCCTCTTTCAGCGCCGGGCTGTCGATCGCGCGCAGGCGGCGCAGCATGTGGGCGCCGAGCACGCGGCTTCTCTCCACCAGCTCCTCGTCGCGGATCACGTTGAGCGCCTCGAGCGCGACCGCCGCGGCCAGCGGGTTGCCGCCGAAGGTCGAGCCGTGCGAACCGGGCGTGAACACGTCCATCACCTCGCGCCGCCCGACGAAGGCGGAGACCGGCAGCACGCCGCCGCCCAGCGCCTTGCCGAGAATGAGACCGTCCGGGCGGATGTGCTCGTGCTGGAACGCGAACCAGGCGCCGGTGCGGCCGAGCCCGGACTGCACCTCGTCGAGGATCAGGAGCACGCGGTGCGCGTCGCAGACGCGGCGCAAGCCCGCGAGCCAGCCCTCGGGCGGCACGATGATGCCGGCCTCGCCCTGGATCGGCTCGAGCAGCACCGCCGCGGTGTCCGGGGTGATCGCCCGCTCGACGGCGGCGAGGTCGCCGAAGGGAACGGCGCGGAAACCGGGGGTGAACGGCCCGAAGCCGTCGCGATAATCGGGCTCGGTCGAGAACGAGACGACGGTGGTGGTGCGGCCGTGGAAATTGCCGGCGGCGACGATGATCTCGGCGCGGTCGCGGGCGATGCCCTTGACGCGATAGCCCCAGCGTCGCGCCGCCTTGATCGCGGTCTCGACCGCTTCGGCGCCGGTATTCATCGGCAGCGCGGCGTCGAGCCCGCTCAGCTTGCACAGCTCCTCGAGCAACGGCCCGAGGCGGTCGTTGTAATAGGCGCGCGAGGGCACCGCGAGGCGCCGCGCCTGCGCCTGCAGCGCCGCCAGGATACGCGGATGGCCGTGGCCGTGGCTTGCCGCCGAATAGGCGCTCATCATGTCGACGTAGCGCCGCCCCGCGATGTCCCAGAGGTAGGCGCCGCGGCCGCGGCTGAGCACGACCGGCAGCGGCTCGTAATTGTGCGCGCTGTATCGCGTCTCGAGCTCGATCGAATTCATGGCACGGCTCCCGAATCACCCCGCATCGAATGTAGGGGCGCGCCGCCGCGGTCTGCGGCGGAAGTGGAACCGGGGCACGGCGGAATCGGCGGTCGATGCGGCGGGCGGCAACCGAAACGGCGTCGGGCGCTTCGTCGGCCTCGCGCTGAGGAGCATCGGAGCGCGAGGCGGACACGGCAATTCCCAGGGCCACGGGCGCGCCGTGATGCGTCTCGAAGCGTGAGCCCGACGACAACCGCTGCCAGATCCGGGCCGCCCTCCTCCTTCGAGACGGCGCAGCGCAGGCAAACTTGCCTGCGCTACGCCTCCTCAGGATGAGGGCGGAGCAAGCGATCTCCCGGTCAGACGAGCCTCCTTGCCAGCAGCGATTCCGGATAGCCGGCGAAGCGGCGGATCGGGCGCAGCGCCACGTGGCTGACGATGCGGGCGACGCCGAGCGCGGGATCGTCGATCAGTTCGCTGGTGAGCTCCTCGTACGCGGTCAGGTCGGCGCATACGAAGCGGGCGAGGTAGTCGATGGTGCCGCTCACCTCCCAGCACTCGACGACCTCCTCGATCGCGGCGAGCCGCTTCTCGAACCGGCGGCTGTTGGCGAGCTTCTCCAGGATGATCTCGGCGAAGATGTTGACCGGCCGCGACAGCCGGGAAAGCTCGACCACCGCCTGGTAACCGGCGATCACGCCCGCGGCCTCGAGCCGGCGCACCCGCTCGAGGCAGGCGCGCGGCGACAGCGCCACCGTCTCCGCCAGTTTCTGGATGGTCGAGCGGCCGTCGCGCTGCAGCGCCGCCAGAATCCTGACGTCGATGCGATCCAATGCCGGCGGGCGCGGTGCGGCCATTGACCCCTCAGTCGAGCGCTGCGTCCTCGACCGGCACCGTGTAGTTGAGGCCGAGCCGGCCGCCGTCGGCGTAGATGGTCTCGCCGGTAATGTAGCTTGCGTCAGGCGAGGCGAGAAAGACCGCGATCGATGCGATCTCGTCGGGCTCCCCGATGCGGCCGAGCGGCGTGCGCGAAAGGATGCGCCGCTTCGCCTCCCGGTCGGTCGCCACCGCCTTGAGGATGTCGGTCATGATCGAGCCCGGCCCGATGGCGTTGACCCTGATGCCGTAAGGAGCGAGCGACAGCGCCATCACCTTGGTCAGCTGGTCGATGCCGCCCTTCGACACGCAATAGGGCGCGTGGTTCGCGATCGCGACCACCGCGTTGATCGAGCTCATGTTGATGATCGTGCCGGGCGGCTTGCCGGCCTTGACCTGCGCCACCATCCGCCGCGCCGCGGCCTGGCCGGTCAGGAAGGCGCCCTTGAGGTTCACCCGCAGCACGCGGTCGAAATCAGCCTCCGCGAGATCGAGGAAATCGGCGGCGTGGATGATGCCGGCATTGTTGACGAGGACGTCGAGACCGCCGAATGCGCGCGCGGCCTCGGCGACGACGTTGTCCGCGTCGCGCGCGCTGCCGACGTCGGTCGCCGCGAACCGGCAGGCGTTGCCGAGCGTGCGCGCGGCGGCCTCGCCCGCGGCGGCGTCGATATCGGCGATGACGACGCGGGCGCCTTCGGCGACGTAGCGCCGCGCGGTCGCGAGCCCGATGCCGTGCGCTCCGCCGGTGACGATCGCGACCTTGTCCTTGAGCCGCATGCCCTGCTCCGGGTCGGCGCCGAGTTTATCACGCGTATCGCGATCCGAACGGGGCGTTCACCGCCGTCCGAACAGGCGGTCGAGGAACCAGCCGTCGAGGCTGGAATCGATGGGCGCCGGCCGCACTGCGCCGCCTGCGGGCACGCTCGCTTGTGCGCTCCCGTGACCGCCGACGGCGGCAGGGGGCAGCACAAGGCCGGTCGGCGCGATCGCCGCGGCGAACGACGGCGCGCTCCCGGGCAATCCCGCGACCGGCGCGCCCTGATGCGCGGCGCGCATGAACCGGCTCCAGATCTCGACCGGCAGACCGCCGCCGGTCGCCTTGCGGGTCGGCGAGGAATCGTCGTTGCCGAGCCAGACGCCGGCGACGAGGTGGCTGGTATAGCCGACGAACCAGGCGTCGCGGAAATCCTGGCTGGTGCCGGTCTTGCCGGCGGCCGGCCAGCCCGGCAGCTGCGCCTTCTGAGCGGTGCCGATGCGCAGCGTCTCGCGCATCATCGCGTTCATCATGGCGACAGTGCGCGGCTCGATGATGCGGCCGAGATTTTGCGGGGTGCGCTCGAACAGCATCTTGCCGGCATGGGTGCGCACGCGCTCGACGACGTGCGCGAGGACGGCGTCGCCGCCGTTGGCGAACGGCGCATAGGCGGTGACCAGCTCGATCAGCGACACCTCGGAGGTGCCGAGCGCGAGCGAGGGGTTGGCCTCGAGCTTGGAGGCGATGCCCAGGCGGTAGGCGGTCTTGGCGACCGCGACCGGCCCGAACTCGAGCGTGAGGCGGACCGACACGGTGTTGAGCGAGAGGGCGAGCGCCTGCGTCAACGTCACCGCCCCGTGATAGTCGCGGCTGTAGTTCTCCGGCTTCCAGCCCTTGAGCGCGATCGGCTTGTCCTCGCGCACGGTCTCGGGCGTGAGCCCGCGCTCGAGCGCGGTGAGATAGACGAACGGCTTGAACGCAGAGCCGGGCTGGCGCTTGGCCGCGACCGCGCGGTTGAACTGGCTCTCGGCGTAGTTCCGGCCGCCGACCAGGGCGCGCACCGCGCCGTCGGGCGTCATCGCGACGAGCGCGCCTTGCGCGACGTCGAGCTTTAGGCCCTTCAGCGCAAGCTCCTCGACCAGCGCCTTTTCCGCCGTCGCCTGCAGCACCGGATCGATCGAGGTCTCGACGACGAGGTCCTGCTCGAGCCGGCCGACGAGGTCGTCGAGCACGTCCATGATCCAGTCGGCGACGTAATTGACCGAGCCCGCCCCGGCCGGCTTCACCGCGTGGGCGGGTTGCGCCAGCGCGACCTTCGCCGCGGTCTCGGTGATGAAGCCGAGCTCGGCCATGGCGGCGAGCACGGCCTGCGCGCGGCGCTCGGCGCCGTTCGGGTTGCGGCTCGGCGCGAGCCGCGACGGCGATTTGACGAGGCCCGCGAGCATCGCCGCTTCGGCGACCTTCACCTGGCGAGCGGACTTGCCGAAATAGCGTTGCGCCGCGGCCTCGACCCCATAGGCGCCGGAGCCGAAATAGACCCGGTTGAGATAGAGCTCGAGAATCTGTGCCTTGCCGAGCTTGCGCTCGAGCCAGAGCGCCAGCACCAGCTCCTGCAGCTTGCGCCAGAGCGTGCGCTCCTGGGTGAGGAACAGGTTCTTGGCGAGCTGCTGGGTGATGGTCGAGCCGCCCTGCGACACGCCCCGGCGCAGCGCATTGGCGACGACGGCGCGGCCGAGCCCGATCGGATCGACGCCGTGATGGCTGAAGAAGCGCCGGTCCTCGATCGCGATGAAGGCGCGCGGCAGGTAGGGCGGCAGCTCCGTGATCGGCACGTCGGTGCCGCTCATCTCGCCGCGGCTGACCAGCGGCCTGCCGTCGAGCCCGACGATCTCGACGGTGGGCGGGCGCTTGGGGACCTCGAGCGACTGGATCGGCGGCAAGGTGGAGGCGACGATTGCGATGGTCGCGACCCCGCCGATGACCGCCCACAGGCCGAGCACCAGCGTCCAATAGGCGAGGCGCGCCAGCGGGCCGCGTCCGGCGCGCTTCTTGCGGCGGCCCGAGCGATGACCGCGCGCTCGCGGCGCCTCCTCCGGCGACGCCTTGGCCGCGCTCGCAGCGGGCTCGCGGTTGCGTCCCCCCAATGTCGTCTCCCCGTGGGTCGAGACCGGCGACGACCGTAAAGAGCGCGGTTTAAGGGGGGGTTACCAGCGCGCTTTCAGGGACAGCATCGCGGTATCGAGGACCTGCTGGTTGTCGTCCCCGCGCAGGCGGGGACGACAGCCTGGGAGCGTTTACTCCGCGGCGGCGGTCCTCGCCGTTTTCGCGGCGGTGTCCGGCAACAGCAGTCCGATCAGCGCGCGCTTGATCGTCGCCTGGCGGACCGCCGAGGTGATCTTCGCCCCGAACAGATCGGTGACGTAGAACACGTCGACCACGCGCTCGCCGAAGGTCGCGACATGCGCCGATCCGATGTTGAGGTTGAGCTTCGACAAGGTCGCGGTCAGCTCGAACAGGAGGCCGGGGCGGTCGAGGCCGGTCACCTCGACCATGGTGTAGCGGTTCGACCAGTTGTTGTTGATCGTCACCTCGGGCTCTAGCGCGAACGCCTTCAGGCGCGCCCTCGCGGTCGCCCGCTTCGCCACCACCTCCGGCAGGCGCAGATCGCCGCGCAGCGCCTTCTCGATCGAATCGGCGATCCGCGCCGCGCGCCGCTCCTCGTCCTCGTCGTGCTCGAACTCGCGCGACACCGCGATGGTGTCGAGCGCGCGGCCGTCGGTGGTGGTGAAAATCTGCGCGTCGACGATGTTGGCGCCGGCGACCGCGCAGGCGCCGGCGATGATCGAAAGCAGCCAGGGATGATCCGGCGCCAGCACCGTGAGCTCGGTCACCCCGCGGGCGGCCGGGAACGCGACCGAGGTGGCGAGCGACTTCCCGGCCTGCGCCGCCGACCGCACGAAGCGGGCATGGGCGATCTTTTGCGGCAGATCGACCTTGAGCCAGTAGGCCGGGTAATGCAGCGCGATGTAGTGGTCGAGCTCGGCCGCGGTCCAATCCGCGAGCGCGGCACGGAACTCGGCCTGCGCCACGGCCACGCGCTGCGCGCGGTTGACCTCGGAGAATCCGCCGGTCAGCGTCGGCTCGGTCTCGTAATAGAGCGAGCGAATGAGCTGCGCCTTCCAGCCGTTCCACACGCCCGGCCCGACCGCCTTGATGTCGGCGACGGTGAGGATGGTGAGCAGCTTCATGCGCTCGACCGATTGCACCACCTTGCTGAAGTTCTCGATGGTCATGCGGTCGGAAAGATCGCGCGACTGGGCAACCGTCGACATCTTCAGGTGCACCTCGATCAGCCAGGCGACGGTCTCGGTCTCCGCCGCCGAGAAGCCGAGTCGAGCGGAGAGATTGCGCCCCACGCGCGCGCCGGCCATCGAGTGGTCCTCGACGCGGCCCTTGGCGACGTCGTGCAGGAACAGCGCGACGTAAAGCAACTCGCGATGCCGCGGCTGGATCGTGCGCATCAGCTCGTTGGCGAACTTGGTATCCTCGCTGCGGCCGGCGTCGATGTCGGAAAGCACGCCGATGCAGCGCAGGAGGTGCTCGTCGACCGTGTAGTGGTGGTACATGTTGAACTGCATCATCGCGACGATGCGGCCGAAGGCCGGCACGAAGCGGCCGAGGACGCCGGCCTCGTTCATCCGCCGCAGCACGGTCTCGGCATCGCCTCTCGAGGTGAGGATCTCGAGGAACAGGCGGTTCGCCTCCTCGTTCTCGCGCAGGTCCTGGTCGACGAGCTTGAGCGAGCGCGTGGCGAGATGCATGGCGTCGGGATGGAACGCCAGATTGTATTTCTGCGCGAGCTGGAAGATGCGGATCAGGTTGACGGGGTCGCGCTTGAACGCGGTGTCGTCGGCGACGTTGATGCGGTTGTAGTCGACGACGAAATCGTCGCTCTCGCTGAGCGTGTGCCGCGTCCGTGGCCGGAAGCGGGCCATCATCCGGCTCAGCACCGGCATCGCCTTGGCCTGGCTGTTCTCGAGCTCGGCGCACAGGATGGCGGTGAGGTCGCCGACGTCCTTGGCGATCAGGAAGTAGTGCTTCATGAAGCGCTCGACGTCCTGCAGGCCGGGATGCTCGGTGTAGCCGAGCCGCACGGCGATCTCGCGCTGGATGTCGAACGACAGCCGCTCCTCCGCCCGGCCGGCGAGGAAGTGCATGTGGCAGCGCACCGCCCAGAGAAAATCGCCGCAGCGGCGGAACCGCCGATATTCGCTCGGGTCGTAGACGCCGAGCTCGATGAGCTCTTCGCGCTCGCGCACGCGATAGACGTATTTGGCGATCCAATAGAGCGTGTGCAGGTCGCGCAGGCCGCCTTTGCCGTCCTTGACGTTGGGCTCGACCAGATAGCGCGATTGGCCGGCCCGCCGGTGCCGCTCCTCGCGCTCGGCGAGCTTGGCGGCGACGAATTCGGCGCCGGTGCCCTGCACGACCTCCTTGTCGAAGCGCGCGGCGAGCTCGTCGAACAGCTTGCGATCGCCGAGGAGATGGCGCGCCTCGAGGATCGAGGTGCGAATCGTCATGTCGGCCTTGGCTTGGCGGATGCACTCGTTGACCGAGCGCGTGGCATGGCCGACCTTCAGCCCCATGTCCCACAGGCAATAGAGGATCGCCTCGGCGATCGATTCGCCCCAGGCGGTCTGCTTGTAGGGCAAGAGGAACAGCAGATCGATGTCGGAGCCGGCCGCCAGCACGCCGCGACCGTAGCCGCCGGTCGCCACGATCGCCATGCGCTCGGCTTCCGAAGGATTCTCCGCGGGATAGAGCCGCTTGGCCGCGAACTCGAACAGGACGCGGATGATCTCGTCCTGCATGAAGCACAGCCGCTCGGCGCAGCGCCGGCCGTGGCGGTCCTTGACGAGCAGGTGCTCGGCCGCGGCGCGCCCCTCCACGAGGGCGGCGCGCAGCCGGCGCGAGACCGCCAATCTCAGCTCGCGCTCGTTGCCGGTATGGGAGTCGGCAAGCCGCTCGAGCTCGGCCGCGACCGTCGCCGCATCGAACACCTCGATGTCGTGCGGAGCCTGGTCGCTTAGGGTCAGCATGGCGCCATCGCCATAGCGGAGCGCGCGCGACGTGTCACCGGTAGGGCCCTCGCGACCGGCACGCCGCCGCGCGGGCATCCCGGTCGGACCAGCAATGAAATTCTAATTGAAGGCCATGATGCAGCATATATTTTCTCGTTGACGCCTTCCGTCGGGGCTCCTAAAGAAGAAATATAGCGCCGATTTGAGCTGGCAGCTTGCGGGCGCTCAACAAATGCAGCTAAAGCGCGGGGCCCTCCCCTCGCCAAGCTGACGGCGGGCGCAATCCCGCCCTCATCAACCGGCCGCTCCGCGCCGAGAAACGCGCGCAGGGCCCACGCATGGAGGTCGTCATGACCGTCTTTTCCCGCCGCCGCCTGTTTGCGTCCGCCCTGCTCGTCGGGCTCGTTCCGAGCGCGAGCGTCGACGCCGCCGACAAGCCGAAGGAGATCCGCATCGACTGGGCGACCTACAATCCGGTGTCGATGCTGCTCAAGGACAAGGGCTTCCTCGAGAAGGAATTCGCCAAGGACGGCATCTTCGTGCGCTGGGTGCAGACCGTCTCTTCGTCGAACGCGCTGCAATTCCTCAATGCCGGCTCGATCGAATTCGGCTCGACTGCAGGCTCGGCCGCCCTGGTCGGCAGGATCAACGGCAATCCGGTCAAGTCGGTCTACGTCTATTCGCGTCCGGAATGGACGGCGCTGGTCACCGGCAAGGACAGCGCCATCGCCAAGGTCGCCGACCTCAAGGGCAAGAAGGTCGCGATGGTGCGCGGCACCGATCCGCACATCTTCCTGGTGCGCGCGCTGCTCGGCGCCGGCCTCACCGACAAGGACATCGTCCCGGTGCTGGTGCAGCAGCACGCCGACGGCGGCAACCTCTTGATCCGCGGCGATGTCGACGCCTGGGCCGGCCTCGATCCGATGATGGCGCAGCACGAGATCAAGGACGGCGCCCGGCTGTTCTATCGGAAGCCCGAGGCCAATACCTGGGGCATCCTCAACGTTCGCGAGGAATTCGCCAAGGATCACCCCGACATCGTGCGGCGCGTGCTGTCGGCCTACGAGGAGGCGCGCAAATATTCGCTCGCCAACTATCCCGAGCTCAAGAAGATCTTCATCGCCGTGACCAAGCTCGACGAGGCGGTGGTGGACAAGCAGCTCAAGGAGCGCACCGAGCTCACCCACAACAAGGTCGGCCCGGCGCAGCGCGAATCGATCCTCGAGGCCGGCGTCGCGCTGCAGAAGGCGGGCGTGATCGCGGCGAGCGTCGACGTCAAGAAGGCGGTCGACGACCTGATCGACGACCGCTACGTGACGGCGGCGAATTGACGCCGAAGTATCCTACGGTGCCGCCTCCTCGAGCTGTCATCGTCCGCGTAGGCGGACGATCCAGTAGCCAGTGAACTAGGTGAGATGCGCCGTTCGGCCTCCACCGCTCACGCTGTGGTTACTGGATGCCCGCCTGCGCGGGCATGACAGCGGAGAGGTAGCTTAAGTTGACGTCGAGTGGCGGAGATGAGGCGCGTCGCGCGCTCACTTTCGAAACCGTACCCGTTGCATTCCGCGAGCCGGTTATGTCTCTTGTCGCAATGACGGCGACCCTCGAGCGCGCCGCGGTCGATCGGCCGGCGACGAAGGCAAGGTTCGCGCGCCTGCTCAAGCCCGCGCTCGGCCTCCTGCTGCCGGTCGGTCTCGCCGTGTGCTGGGAAATCGCCGTGCGCATGGGGCTGTCGAACGGCCGTCTGGTGCCGCCGCCGTCGGTGATCTGGACGACGTTCGCCGACCTCGCCGCGACCGGCGAGCTGCAGGAGCACGCGCTGGCGACGCTCTGGCGCGTCGCCTGGGGCTTCGTGTTCGGGGTGCTCGCTGGCACCGTCGTCGGTGCGATCGCCGGCTATTCGACGCTGAGCTATCGCCTGCTCGATCCTACGCTGCAGGGCCTGCGGGCCGTGCCGTCGATCGCCTGGGTGCCGCTGTTCATCCTCTGGTTCGGCATCTTCGAGGCGTCGAAGATCATCCTGATCGCGGCCGGCGTGTTCTTCCCGGTCTATCTCGGCGTGATGGGCGCGATCCTCTCGGTCGACCGCAAGATCGTCGAGGTCGGCCGCGTCTATCGCCTCTCCGGCCTCGCCATGGTGCGCCGCATCCTGCTGCCGGCGGTGATGCCGGCCTATGTGATCTCGCTGCGCGCCGGCCTCGGGCTCGGCTGGATGTTCGTGCTGGCGGCGGAATTTCTCGGCGCCTCGACCGGCCTCGGCTTCCTCTTGATCGACGGTCAGCAGCTCGGCAAGCCGGCGCAGATCGTCGCCGCCATCGTCGCCTTCGCGATCCTGGGCAAGACGAGCGACTGGCTGATCGTGCTGGTCTCCTCGCCGTTCCTGCGCTGGGAAGACCGCGCCGCCCGCCGCTGAGGAATCGCGATGCTCCGGCTCGATCGCGTCGGCAAGACCTATCCCAGCGGGCTGCGCGCCCTCGACGGCATCTCGACCGAGGTTGCGCCCGGCGAAATCCTCGTCGTCATCGGCGGCTCCGGCTGTGGCAAGTCGACCATGCTGCGGGCGATCTCCGGCCTCGACACGCCGACCCAGGGCCGGGTCCTGCTCGACGGCATGGCGATCACGGCGCCGCACGAGAAGATCGGCATCATCTTCCAGGAGCCGCGGCTCTTGCCGTGGCTGCGGGTCGCCGACAATGTCGGCTTCGGCCTGGAGCATTGCCCGAGGGCGGAGCGGCGGGCGCGGGTCGCCGGCGCGCTCGAGCGCGTCGGGCTCACCGAGAAGGCGCGGGTGTGGCCGCGCGAGCTTTCTGGCGGCCAGGCCCAGCGCGTCGCCATCGCGCGCGCGCTGGTGCCGCGGCCGGAGGTGCTGCTGCTCGACGAGCCGTTCTCGGCGCTCGATGCCTTCACGCGCGCCGACCTGCAGGACCACCTGCTCGACCTGTGGGCCGACGCCAAGCCGACGCTGGTGATCGTGACCCACGACGTCGAGGAGGCGATCGTGCTCGCCGACCGCATCATGGTGATGCGCTCGCGGCCGGGGCGGGTCTACGAGGAGATCGCCTGCGATCTGCCGCGACCGCGCGACCGCCAGTCGGCGGCATTCGACTTCGTCAAGCGCCGGGTGCTGGCCGCGCTCGACCGCTCGCTCGACCGCGCGGTCATCACCGACGCCGGCGAGACCAGGGCGGCGGCCGGCGGCGGCCTGTGGTGGTGACGGAGGACGGACGACAGACGACGGACGACAGAGAACGGAAGACGGAAGATTCCCGCTTGCTTTTTTTCGTCGCCTGTCGTCCGTCCTCCGTCGTCGCATCGGAGATGACGCCACAACCAGGATGTTCCCCATGGACGCCACCGCGTTGCGGGCGCTGCAGGCGCCGCTCAAGGAGCGCTACAAGAGCGATCCCAAGTCCGCCGTGATCACGTTGCGGGCCAAGGGCACGCTCGACGACGCCCACGTCGCCTGCAAGGTGGAGACCGGGCGGGCGCTGGCGGTGGCCGGCCTGCACCCCGCCACCGGCGGCTCCGGGCTCGAGCTTTGCTCCGGCGACATGCTGCTCGAGGCGCTGGTCGCCTGTGCCGGCGTCACCTTGAAAGCGGTGGCGACCGCGCTCGAGATTCCGCTCAAGTCCGGCAAGGTGTCGGCCGAGGGCGACCTCGATTTCCGCGGCACCCTCGGCGTCGCCAAGGACGCGCCGGTCGGGTTTGCGCAAATCCGCCTGCGCTTCGACGTCGAGACCGACGCCGCGCAGGAGAAGCTCGATCAGCTTCTCAAGCTCACCGAGCGCTACTGCGTCGTCTATCAGACGCTCAAGAGCGGCCCGCCGGTCGAGGTGAAGCTCAACCGCGCGTGATGATGTCCCCCGAGCTGCTGTTCTGGTACGGGCTGCTCCTCAAGATGGCGATGACGGCGACCATCGTCGTCGCCGCCTCGGTGGCGGTCGAGCGCAGCGGCCCCTTCATCGGCGCGCTGATCGCGGCGCTGCCGACCGCCGCCAGCGCGGCCTACATCATCCTGGCGCTCGAGCATCCGCCCGCCTTCATCGCCGCGAGCGCGGTCGCGAGCGCGGCGGCGAATGCCGCGGTCGCGGTCTTCGCGCTCGGCTATGCCGCGCTGGCGCAGCGCCACGGCATCGTGCTCAGCATCACGGCGGCGACGCTGATCTGGTTCGCCGCCGCCGCCGGCCTGCGGCTCGTCGACTGGACGCCGGCGAGCGCGCTCACCCTCAACGCGGCGGTGTTCGCCGTCACCGTCCCGGCGTCGGCGCGTTACCGCCGCGACGTCCTCCCGCGCGATGCCGTCGGGCGTACCCGCTACGACATCCCGCTGCGCGCCTTGACCGCCGCGCTGGTGGTCGCGGTCGTGACCACGGCGAGCCATCGCATCGGCTCGTTCGCCTCCGGCGTGTTCGCGGTGTTCCCGATCGTGATGGCGAGCTTCGTCGTGATCCTGCATCCGCGCGTCGGCGGCAAGGCCGCCGGCGCCGTGCTCGCGCACGCGCAGCCGCCGCTGATCGGTCTCGGCCTCGGCTTTCTCGCCATGCACTACCTCGTCGCGCCGGTCGGGGTGTGGTTCGCCTATGCCGGCGGCCTTGCCGTCGCGATGGCGTGGAGCGGCCTGCTCTGGCGGCTGCGGCGGCTGCGAATGCGCGTGTAACGCTTGTAGGGTGGGTCAAGTCGCCTGACGAGGACGCAGGTCGGACTGCAGCTCGTGCGCGCCGAGACCCACCGATGAGCTGCGGCGCGCAATGGTGGGTCGCGTCGCGCAAGAACGGGAACGACAACAAAGGTCTCGTCAGGCGATCCCCGCTCGAAGGCGGGGACAGGCTTGACCCACCCTACGCCCTACTGCCCGATCGACAGCTTCTGCTCGTGGATGACCTTGGCCCATTTTTCGGTCTGCGCCTTGATGTAGTCGGCGAACTCTTCCGGCGAGCCGCCCATCGGCTCGAACATCTGCGGCGCCAGGAATTTCTCGCGGAATTCCGGATCGGCCAGGATTTTCCGGACCTCGGCGTTGATCTTCAGCACGATCTCGCGCGGCGTGCCGGCGGTGGTGAACAGCCCGAACCAAGTCGCGGCCTCGTAGCCGGGCAGCCCGCTCTCGGCCACGGTCGCGATGTCGGCGGCAGGCGCGAGCCGCTTGCTGCTGCCGATGCCGAAAATCTTGATCTGGCCGGTGCGGAACGGCGGCAGCGCGAGGCTGACGCTGACCGACATCAGGTTGACGTGGCCGGCGATGACGTCGGTGAGCGCCGGCGCCGCGCCGCGATAATGCACCGGCAGGAGTTTTGCGCCGGCCATGCTCTCGAGCAGCACCATGTTCATGTGCGGCGCCGATCCGATCCCGGCGGTGCCGTAGGTGAGCTCGCCCGGCTTCTGCTTCGCGAGCGCGATCAGGTCCTTGACGGTGCCGGCCGGCACCGCCGGATTGCCGAGCAGCGCCTGGTTGATGCGCACGATGCCGGTGATCGGGGCGAAGTCCTTCTCCTCGTCGTAAGGAAGCTTGCCCTTGCCGTAGAGCGTCGGGTTGATCACGAAGGTGCCGGCCTCGGCCACCAGCAGCGCGTAGCCGTCGGGGGCGGCCTTGGCCACGGACTGCGCGCCGACGACGTGGGCGGCGCCGCCCTTGTTCTCGATCACGACCTGCTGGCCCCAGGCTTCCGAAAGCCGCTGGCCGAGCGCCCGCGCCACCACGTCGGTCACCCCGCCGGCCGCCGCCGTCACCGTGATGGTGATCGGCCGGGTCGGATAGGACTGCGCCGACGCGGCGGCCGGGACGCAGAGGCAAGCGAGCAGGATCGCGGCACCGGGACGTGTCATGGCGAGTTCCCCTACAACGCGGCGCGTCCCCAGTCGCGCGCCGGCGCGAGTCTAGCACACTCCCCTGCGCTATCGGTCCCGCGCCTTCGCCTTCAGCGCGTAGAGCGCTTCGAGCGCCTCGCGCGGCGACATGTCGTCGGGATGGAGCGCGGCGAGCGCGGAAATGACCGCCTCGAGCATCGCGTCGCGCGGCGGCGTCGGGCGCGGCGCCGCGGCGAACAGCGGCAGGTCCTCGAAGCCGCGCGGCGAGGCGCGGTCCTCGGCCTCGAGCCGGGCGAGCACCAGCTTGGCGCGCTCGATCACCGCCGCCGGCAGCCCGGCGAGCTTCGCGACCTGGATGCCGTAGCTGCGGTCGGCGGCGCCCGGCGCGACCTCGTGCAGGAACACGACCTCGCCCTGCCACTCCTTCACCCGCACGGTGGCGTTGAACAGGCGCGGCAGCGCGGCGGCAAGCCCGGTCAATTCATGGAAATGGGTGGCGAACAGCGCGCGGCAGCGGTTGACCTCGTGCAGATGCTCGACCGTCGCCCAGGCGATGGAGAGCCCGTCGAAGGTCGCGGTGCCGCGGCCGATCTCGTCGAGGATGACCAGCGCGCGCGGACCGGCCTGATTGAGGATCGCGGCGGTCTCCACCATCTCGACCATGAAGGTCGAGCGCCCGCGCGCGATGTCGTCGGCCGCGCCGACGCGCGAGAACAGCCTGTCGACGGCGCCGATCTTGGCGTGGCGCGCCGGCACGAAGCTGCCCATCTGCGCAAGGATCGCGATCAGCGCGTTCTGCCGCAGATACGTGGACTTGCCGGCCATGTTCGGTCCGGTGAGCAGGCAGATGCGGCCATCGGCCGTTTGCGGGAGCGGCGAGAGGTCGCAGTCGTTGGCGACGAACGGCCCGCCCTCGAGCACCTGCTCCACCACCGGATGGCGTCCGCCCTCGATCACGAAATCGCGCGAGTCGTCGATCTGCGGCCGCACGTAGCGGCGCTCGCCGGCGAGCTCGGCGAGCGCGGCGGCAACGTCGAGCACGGCGAGCGCCTCCGCCGCCTGCTTGATCGCGGGAGCCGCCGCCGTCACCGTGGCGGCGAGCCGCTCGAAGGTCTCGAGCTCGATGCCGAGCGCGCGGTCGGCGGCGCTCGCGATCCTGGCTTCGAGCTCGCCGAGCTCGGTGGTGGTGAAGCGCACCTGGCCGGCGAGCGTCTGGCGATGGATGAAGGTCGCGTTGAGCGGCGGCGCCATCAGCTTATCGCCGTGCTGCGCGGTCACCTCGACGAAATAGCCGAGCACGTTGTTGTGGCGGATCTTGAGCGCGCGCACCGTGCTGGTCTCGGCGTAGCGCGCCTGCAGCGCGGCGATGACGCGGCGGGATTCGTCGCGCAGCGCGCGCGCTTCGTCGAGCGCGGCGTCGTAGCCCGCGCGCACGAAGCCGCCGTCGCGCTTGAGGTGAGGGAGCTCCTCGGCGAGCGCCGCCGCAAGCTCGGCCGCGATCGCGGCATCGGGCCGGCGCAGCATCGCGGCGGCCTGCGTGAGCTCGGCGGCGAGGCCCGCGGCCGGCGCCAGCTCGGCCGCGAGCCCGGCCGCGGCGATGATGCCGTCGCGGATCGCGGCGAGGTCGCGCGGTCCGCCGCGGTCGACCGTGAGGCGCGCCAGCGCGCGGGCAAGGTCGGGCGCCGCCTTGAGCTGCTCGCGCATGGCGGCGCGCAGGCCGGCATTGGTGACGAAGAGCTCGACCGCATCGAGCCGCCGCGCGATCGCCTCGGGATCGGTGAGCGGAGCCGAGAGCCGCTGCGCGATGAGGCGCGAGCCCGCCGCGCTCACGCAGCGGTCGATGGCCGCAAGCAGCGAGCCGCGGCGCTCACCCGCGAGCGTGCGCACGAGCTCGAGGTTGCCGCGGGTGGCCTGGTCGATCGCGAGCGTGGCGCCCTCGCTTTCGCGCAGCGGCGGAGAGAGCGGCGGGCGCTGGCCGAGCTGGGTGCGTTCCACGTAGCTCACGCAGGCGGCCGCCGCCGTGAGCTCGAGCCGCGTGAGCGCGCCGAAGCTCTGCGTGGTCGCCAGCCCGAAATAAGTGGCGAGCCGCCGCTCGGCGGTCGCGCCGTCGAACACGTCGCGAGCAAGCGGCGTCACCGCCGGCAGCGAGCGCAGGTAGGGCGCGAGCTCGGCGTCGCCGTAGAGCGCGTCCGAGACGATGATCTCGCCCGGCTCGAGCCGGGCGATCGCGGCGGCGAGCGCGGCGCGCTCGCATTCGGCGATGCGGAACTCGCCGGTCGAGATGTCGATCCAGGCGAGCGCGAACCGGCTCTCCTCGCTGGTCGAGCGCGCGCGGGCGATGGCGGCGAGATAATTGTTGCGGCGGGCGTCGAGCAGCGTGTCCTCGGTGAGCGTGCCGGGCGTGACCAGCCGGATCACGTCGCGCCGCACCACGCTCTTGCCGCCGCGCTTCCTCGCGGCGGCCGGATCCTCGAGCTGCTCGCACACCGCGACGCGGTGGCCCATCGCGATCAGGCGATGCAGATATTCGTCGGCGCGGTGCACCGGCACCCCGCACATCGGGATGTCGCGGCCGAGATGCTTGCCGCGTTTGGTGAGCACGATGCCGAGCGCGCGGGCGGCAACCTCGGCGTCGTCGAAGAACAGCTCGTAGAAATCGCCCATCCGATAGAACAGGAGGCAATCCGGATTGGCGGCCTTGATCTCGATATATTGCTCCATCACCGGGGTGATGCGCCCGGCGTCGTCGGCCGCGTTGGCGCGGCCGCCGCCCTCGGCGGGCGGGCCGGATTCGAAACCGGCGGGGGTCAGCGGGCGCGCGGCATCCATGGCGCCGCGACGCTAGCAGATGCCGCGGCGTAATTCATGCCGGGGCCGGGAGATGGCGGCGTTGTGCACATTCCTTTGTTCGGCCGGCGCCAAGCGCGGCAGCATCGTTGTCTCCTCTGGCAGAAGGCGTAGCTCACCGCACTTTACGCGCTCATTTGCGCACAGCCCGCCCCAAGATGTTGCTCGATGGAATATAGCCTACTTGAGAAAGCACGCGGCTATCCGTCGCGTTGTCGCGGTTGTCCCCCATTACGAAATATGATTCCGGTGGGACGGTGTAAATCGGAGTGTTGTCGAAAAAGCTGTTATCGATAAGATCGATTGTGTTGTAGCTTGCGCCATTCGGTAGGGTTTCCCGCCAGCGCTTGATTCGGAGAGCGCGCCCGCCCTCCACTGTTTCGAAATCCTCTACCCGCTCGCGCTTGACCGGTTGAGCATTGATGTGAAGGTGGCCATCAACCATTTGAATGCGGTCACCGGCAATTCCGATCAATCGATGCACATGCAACCTACTATTATCCTTCGGGTGCAGATACACCACAATGTCACCGGCCGCAGGAGCGGCGGTATAGGCAAACACCACGACGTTGTCGCCTTCCTTGAGCGTGGGCGACATTGAACCGGAGGCCATCCGAATTTTCCGCTCTATCTTGAAATTTCCGATCATCCGCCCCGAAGCAAGCTGGACCGCGAGGTTGCTCGCGGGATATTTTGCGATGATCAAGTCCAACTTTTCCAAGCCGTCTTGATAGATCGACATGGCAGCGTCGAATTTTGCGTTCGCCGCATCGCTGAATTGCTTCGTGGCCTCGACAAAGAGAGCATTTGCGCCTTCGTTTGGGTCTTCATTGCCGCAAGCGGACGAGCAAAGCAGCGCCACAAATCCGAAGATAAGAATATGTCTGCGCATGATGCAGTCTCGAAGAAGCACTTGCCTTCACCGGTCGCGTAGCCGATCCATCAGGGACTTTTCCTGGCCGCCGTCGATCTCGATCATCGTTCCGTTGACGAAGAAGGCGAGGTCGGAGGCGAGAAACGTCACGAGGTTGGCGACCTCCTCGGATTCGGCGATGCGTCCGAGCGGGATGCTCGCCGGGGCGAGCCGGTCCGCCTCGTCGAAGCTCAGATTCATGTCGCGCGCCATCGCCTTCACGAGACCGGTCCAGCGCTCGGTGCGCACCGGGCCGGGATTGACGCACACGAAGCTGATGTTGTCCTTGCCGTATTGGCTGGCGAGCGACATCGTCAAATTCTGGCCCGCGGCGTTGGCGGCGCCCGGCGCGATCTCCCAATACGACACCTTGACTCCGTCGTTGCCGATGACGTTCACGACCCGGCCTTTTCCCTGTTTCTGCATGATCGGCAGGACGTGCTTCATGCAGCGCACGTAGCCCATGAACTTAAGTTGCAGGGCGCTTGCCCATTCCTCCTCGTTCAGATGCTCGATGACGCCGCCCGGCGCCGATCCGGCGTTGTTGACGAGGATGTCGATCCTCCCCAGCGCCGCGTGCGCGCGCTTGATGAAGCTTTCGGTGTCCTCCGGCTTGGTGAGGTCGGCGGGGAAAGGGACGATCTTGCGCCCGGTCTCCTTGGCAATCTCGGCCGCCGCTTCCTCGAGCGGCTCCTTGCGACGCGCGCAGATCGCGACATCCACCCCTTCGCGCGCGAGCGACCGGGTAACGGCCTTGCCGATGCCCGCGCTCGCCCCGGTGACGATGGCCTTCTTCCCCGTCATTCCCAAGTCCATCGTGCCGTCTCCCTTCGTTTGGCCAGCCGCGCGATCGATGCGCGCACATTGTCGAATTTGTACATGAACAAGAATTGCAACGCTAACGCTTTTGCCGGGTGAAAAATCTCAACTCGCGATGCTTGGCTGCAACTCTCATGACGCGAAGCTATGGAGCTTGCTCACGTCGTCATGCCCGGGCTTGACCCGGGCATCCCTCTTCTTGCACGAAGACTCTTCGCGAAGCGGATGGATTGCCGGGTCAAGCCCGGCAATGACAACCTTGAGCTAACCGACGTGTCGCCGATGCGCGATTCCTGCTAGGAGTTGCGCATGGCGCGCGGCGCACCGAAGGAATTCGATTTCGCCGTCGTCGGAGGCGGCCTGGTCGGCATGGCGATCGCCTGGGGCCTGGCAAGTCTGGGTCGCCGGGTGGCGGTGCTCGACGAGGGAGACACCGCCTATCGCGCCTCGCGCGGCAACTTTGCCCTGGTCTGGGTCCAGAGCAAGGGCAGCGGCATGTCCGAATATGCCGTCTGGACGATGCAGTCCGCGCAGATGTGGCCAGAACTCGCCGCGGCGCTGCAGGCACAGACCGGTCTCGACGTCTGCTTCAGCAAGCCCGGCGGATTTCACCTCCTTCTATCCGACCGCGAGCTCGAGAACCGGAGCACGGCTCTCGAGCGCCTCCACAACCAGCCCGGGATGTCGCCGTTCGAATATCACATGCTCGATCACGCGCAGGTCGAGAAGATGCTGCCGCAGATCGGGCCCGACGTCATCGGGGCGAGCTTCTGTCCCCTCGACGGCCACGTGAATTCGCTCCGGCTCCTGCGCGCGCTGCATGTCGGCTTCCAGCGCCTCGGCGGTCACTATCTTGCTGGCCACGCGGTCGAGCGGATCGAGCCGCGCGGTGGGGAATTCCGGCTGCACGCGGCAGGGAGCGCGATCGCGGCCGGCCGGGTCGTGCTCGCGGCGGGTCTCGGAAATTCGCGGCTGGCGCCGATGGTCGGCCTCGATGCCCCGGTGCGCCCGCAGCGCGGGCAGATCATCGTCACCGAGAAGGTGGCGCCGTTCCTGAGCTATGTCGTCCACACCATCCGGCAGGCCGACGAGGGCGGCGTCATGATCAGCGATTCCGTCGAGGAAGCGGGCTACGAGATCTCGGTCGGCACCGAGGTGCTCGCGGTGATGGCGGAGCGCGCGGTGCGAATGTTTCCGTTGCTCGGCCGGCTCAACGTCGTGCGCTGCTGGGCGGCGCTGCGCGTCATGCCCAAGGATGGATTTCCGATCTACGATCAGTCGCAGCTTCATCCCGGCGCCTTCCTCGCGACCTGCCACAGCGGGGTGACGCTTGCCGCCAACCACGCCTTGGTGCTTCCGTCGCGCATCGATGCCGGCGCCTTTCCGAAAGCAATCCTTGAACCATTCAGCACGCGGCGGTTCGATGTTCCGACGGCTCACTGAAGCGCGCCAGGCGGAGCTCACCATCCTGGTCGACGGCGTTGTCACAGCCGCCCGCGCGGGCGACAGCGTCGCGGCCGCGATGCTGGCCGCGGGACACGTTGAATGTCGCACGACGCCGATCTCCAATAGCCCGCGCGGCCCCTATTGCCTGATGGGGGTATGCTTCGAATGCCTCGTCACCATCGACGGGATCGGCAACCGCCAGGGCTGCATGACCCCGGTGCGGGAAGGGATGCGCGTCGAGACGCAGCGCGGCAAGCGGGAATACGGCGCATGACCGCTCCGAACGAGCTGCGCGAGCGCTACGACGTGGCGGTGGTCGGGGCGGGACCGGCGGGACTTGCCGCCGCGCATCTGTGCGCCCGCTCCGGGCTCGACTGTGTCCTGCTCGACGACCAGCCCGCTCCGGGCGGGCAGATCTACCGCGCCGTGGCGGCCTCGCCGCTGCCGCGCGACACCGTGCTCGGGCCCGACTATTGGCGAGGCGAGGCGCTGGTGCGCGCGGCGTTGGAAAGCGGCGCGCATCATGTCGCCGGCGCGAGCGTGTGGGGGTTGCCGCGCGAGGGCGAGATCGCGGTGTCCATCGCCGGCGGCTCCCGCCTGCTGCGCGCAAGCCGCGTCATCCTTGCGACCGGCGCGCTCGAGCGGCCGTTCCCGATCCCCGGCTGGACGCTGCCGGGAGTGATGACGGCCGGAGCCGCGCAAATCCTGCTCAAGTCGTCGGCGCTGGTGCCGCACGGGCGCACGGTGCTTGCCGGCTGCGGACCGCTCCTCTGGCTGCTCGCCTGGCAATATCTCAACGCCGGCGTACGGCTCGAGGCGATTCTCGACACCACCCCGCAGGCAAACCGGCGGCGGGCGCTCGGCGAGCTCGCCTCGTTCGCCGCCTCGCCCTATCTGGCGAAAGGCCTGCGCCTGATGCTCGCCGTCCGGCGCGCGCTGCGCGTGGTCGGCGGCGTGGTCGAGCTCAGGGCGGAAGGCAGCGGCCGAGTGGAAGCGGTTGCCTATCGCACCGCCCGCGGACAGGAAGCACGCCTGCCGGTCGATGCGTTGCTGCTGCACCAGGGCGTGGTGCCGAACGTCAATCTCGCAATGTCGGCGAATGTCGCGCATCGCTGGAGCGACGCGCAGGCGTGCTGGGTTCCGGTGCTCGATGATTACGGAGCGAGCGACGTAGCGGGCCTCGCGCTTGCCGGCGACGGTGCCGGGATCGCCGGAGCGGAGGCCGCCGAGGCCCGCGGGCGGCTCGCCGCGATCGCGGCGATCCGCTCGCTCAAGGGCGAGCCTTCGCTCGCCGAGGAGGAACAGGCGGCGCGCCGATCGCTCGCGCGTTTCGAGCGCGGGCGCGCGTTTCTCGATCTGCTCTATCGGCCGGCGCCGCAATTCCGCCGGCCGCGCGGCGCGACCCTGGTCTGCCGCTGCGAGGAGGTCAATACCGAGCAGATCGTCGACGCGGTCGCGCTCGGCTGCCCCGGGCCCAATCAGTTGAAGGCCTTCCTGCGCTGCGGCATGGGGCCGTGCCAGGGCCGGCTCTGCGGCCTGACCGTGACGGAGCTCATGGCCGAGGCGCGCGGTGTGAGCTGCGCGGAGATCGGCTATTATCGTTTGCGCCCGCCGGTGAAGCCGATCACGCTTGCCGAGCTTGCCGGTCTGCCGACCGACGAGGCGGCGGTGAAAGCGGTAGCTCGCGAATAGGCCGCCGATGCGCGATCCGCTGAACGCGTTCTGCACCCATTCGGAGGCGCGGCTGAAGGGCGCGCCGCATGGTCCGCTTGCCGGCCTCACCTTTGCGGCGAAGGACCTGTTCGACGTCGCGGGCCATGTCACCGGCGCCGGCAATCCGGACTGGCTGGCGCTGCATCCGCCGGCCGCCCGCACCGCGCCGATGGTGCAGCGTCTTGTCGACACCGGCGCCGACATGGTCGGCAAGACCCACACCGACGAGCTCTCGCGCGGTATCCTCGGCGAGAACGCCCATTACGGCACCCCGACCAATCCGAGCGCGCCCGGCCGCGTCCCCGGCGGGTCGTCGAGCGGCTCGGCCGCGGCGGTCGCGGGCGCCCTCGTCGATTTCGCGCTCGGCACCGACACCGGCGGGTCGGTGCGCATTCCCGCGAGCTTCTGCGGCATTTACGGCATCCGCCCGACGCACGGGCGCCTGTCGCTCGACGGCGTCGTCGGCCAGGCGCCGAGCTTCGACACCGTCGGCTGGTTCGCGCGCGCGGCCGACCTCCTGGCGCGGGTCGGCGAGGTACTGCTCGGGCTCGACCTGCGGCGCGCGCCGCGGCCGCGCCGCATGATCGTCGCCACCGACGCGTTCGCGATCGCCGAGCCGGCGACCGCGGCCGCCCTCGGCCCGGCGGTCGAGCGCCTCGCGGCTTTGGTCGGCAGCAGCGAGCAGCGCCCGGTGTCGGCGACCGTGCCGCTCGCCGCATGGTGCGCGCATCAGCGCGCCATGCAGGGCCGCGAGGCGTGGGACACGTTCGGCGATTGGATCGACCGGCACAATCCGCGCTTCGCCTTCGACATCGCCGACAACTTCCTGCGCGGCAAGAGCACCCCGGATGCGGCGCTCGCGGCGGCGCGCGAGTTCCGCGCGGCGCGCCGCGCCGAGCTGATGGAGTTGATCGGGACCGACACCATTCTCTGCCTGCCGACGGCGCCGTTTCCGGCGCCTCCCGTCGGCCAGCGCCGCTCGGCGATGTGGGCGGAGCGCACCGCCATCAGCACGCTCACCACCATCGCCGGCACGCTCGGCGCGCCGCAGGTGAGCTTGCCGCTCGCGCTGGTCGATGGTCTTCCGGTCGGCCTCTCGATCATCGCGCGGCCCGGCGCCGACGACATGCTGCTGGCGTTCGCGCGTCAATGCGAGTCGAAGACCGCCTGATAGGCGGCGACCTTGCTCCGGATCGCCGCCAGCTCGGCGTCGGTCGGGTGGTCGGGATCGGCCGCCGGCGGCAGGCTGCCGAACTTCATCAGGCAGGCCATGAGCAGCAGCCGGGCCTTGGTCGCGGTGAGATTGCGGCCGCCGATCAGGCGGTCGCGCGGGGCGGTGAAGCCGTCATTGTTGCCGCGCCCCACGCGCGCGACCGGCATCCCGCTGTTGACCGCCCTGAGCATCAGGCGATGCCGCGGCGTCGAGGTCATGATGCCGTAGGGCGAAAGCCCCTCGACCACGAAGCCGGCGAGCGGCGCGTGGCCGAGATTGTGCTCGATCCGCGCGACCAAGTCGATCTCGCGCGCGAGGTCGATGTCGAAGTCGTCGACGTCGTAGGTGCCGTCCTTGACGATGACGACCTTCGGAATGGCGCCGTCGAGAAGGTTTCCGGCGCCGTCCTTGATGGCCACGTCGATCATGGCGAGGCCGCCGTCATTGCGCCGGACGCCGACGCTTCGCGACGGCAGCCGCGAGACGTTGACCTCCGACCGGAAGCTGTGGCGGGTCTCCGGCACGTAGAGGAGGCGCGGCGGCCCGTCATAGCCGACCGCCCCGATGATGCCGCCATGCCCGCCGGTCGTCACGTATCCGCCCGGCCGGGCATCGCCCTTCTGGACGTCGCGGGCGGCGAAGATCTGCTGCTCCTGGATCAGCACCATGCCGGCGCGGTTGCGGCCCTCTTCGTCGGCCCAGACGCGCGACAGGATGTAGTCGACTGAATCGATCAAGTTCCTCGCGCCGTCCGCGCTCACCTGACCGTGCGGGCGCTGCGCGGCGTTGCCGCAGACGGGAATGGTGCAGTCGAGCAGGAGATTGAGCCAGTAGATCGTCTCCTCGATGCGCGGGCTCCCTTGGGTCCAGATCGCGCCCTGGTATTTTCCGCTCGCCACCACGCGCTGCACGATATTGGTGATGCGCGCGAGGCCGGGCCGCGACTCATGGGCGTCGAGGTGGTAGGGCTTGTAGGCAAAGAAGTCGCGCCCGCGCCGCTCCGGCGCGATGTCGCCCTCGCCGACGTCGGTCCGCTCGGCGGCGGCAAGACCCTTGGTGTAGCCCGCCGGCGGCAGCGCCCGGTAGAAATCGATGTCGGCGCGCGAGCCGATCAGGTTGCCCCAGCCCTTCTCGCCGATTCCCAGCCGGTCGATCTCCTCGAAGATGCGCGCGCCGTCGGGGTGGAAGGCCTGCCGCGCGCGCTGCTCCGGGGCGCCGGGCTCGGCGCACTCCTCCTCCCACGCCCGCAGGTCCGCCTGCCGCGCCATGTAAGGGAGCGGATAGAGCCCGTCCTCCGGCAGCAGCGTGATCTCGTAGACCGGCTTGTCGGCGGGACTGCGCCGCTGCTTGTGGAATTCTCCCCGCGCATCGAGGTAGCCGTCGGGCGGCCCGTAGAGATCCGATGCGTCGCGCTCGAGCGGATGGGCGCTGAACTGCTCGACATAGACCGTCACCGGCGCCGCCAGCCGCTGCGGCCGCAGGACGTCGAAGCGCGCCTGGCTTCCGTCTGGATTGGCAACCGGCGGCAGGCCGTACTTTCGGCGTGCCTTGTTGCTCGTCACCAGCGGCGTGCTGTTCTGGATGGTGGCGTTGGGCCCGGCGAAATGGGCGATGCACGGCCGCTCGTTCATCGACCGGTTGCCCGCGCCGTCACGAGACCGCGTGCAGGCGCGCCGGCGCCGGCGACCAGCAGGCCTGCACCTCCTCGGCGCGCACGACCTCCCCGAAAAACGCGTCGATATTGCGCAACGTCGCGTCGTGGTCGGCCTGACTGTAGGTCGCGGTGCAGTCGCTGGTGAAGACGACGTAATAGTCGCGCAGGAACGCCTGCCGGGCCGTGGTCTCGACGCACACATTGGTGGCGACACCGGTCATGATCACGGTGCGGATGCCCTGCGAGCGCAGCACCAGGTCGAGGTCGCTGCTTTCGAACGCCCCGTAGCGGTGCTTGGTCACGATCGCTTCGTCGGGCAGCGGCTTGATCTTGAAGAAATCGCCGTTCCAGGCATTCGGCTCGCAGACCGGGATCGTGAGGTAGGCGCCGCGGCGGCGTCGCTGCGCGTGCTCGAGCCAGACCTCGGACAGGTACCAGTTCGGTCCGGTGTTGTAGACGTTGCGGACCCAGATGCAGCGAACGCCGGCGGCGCGCGCGGCGTCGACGAGCGCGGCGAGGCGCGGCACCATCGCCTTGACCAGCGACAGATCGCGTCCCTCCCGATGCATGGCGCCGCCCTCGGCGCAGAAATCGTTCTGCACGTCGACGATGACGAGCGCGCAGTGCTCCGGGCGAACCTTTTCGGCGAGCGTCTTCAGCATGGCGTCCCTCCCTACGGCTTGAAGATCATGGTGCCGATGTCGAACGGCTTGACCAGCTTGTGCCGCACGGCGAGGTCGAGATTGGCCTGCAGGCTCGGGACGTTGAACTCGGTCGAGAACACCGGCAGCGTCACCGCCTTGACCACCTCGATCTTCATGCCGGTGAATTTCGCCACCCATTCGTCGCGCTCCTCCTTCGGCGCCGAGGCGAGATGCGAGGTCGCGCGGTCGATCGCGCGCCTGAAGCGCCGGGCCGCGTCGCCGTTGGCCTTGATCCAGCTCTCCTTGGCGAAGTAATTGGCGATGTCCATTCCCGGGATGTTGTCGAGGTAGGGATAGGCGAGCACCTTGGCTTTGCCGGATTGCGTCATGAAGGTGACGAACGGCTCGACGTTCCAGACCGCGTCCACCCGCTTCTGAAACAGGGCGTCGGCCATCTGCGGGAACGGCACCTCCAGGAACTCGATCTTGGCGGGGTCGATGCCTTTCTTCTGCAGCCATTCCACCATGTGAATGTAATTGACGCTGTTGAGGAGCCCCGCCGACACCTTCTTGCCGGCGAGATCGGCCGGTGTACGAACGGAATCGTCGGTGCGCACGAGGACACCGGAATTATCGGGCGGCTGATTTCGGATGTGGACGCCGGCCGCAAGGAACATGAGGTCGAGCCCGTTGCCGCGCGCGACCATGGTCTCGAATATCGCGCTGGCGCCGATCTCGGCGCTGCCGCCGAACACCGCCTCGATCGCCACGGCGCCCTGGGTCACCGTCGACCAGGTCACCGCCAGGTTCTCGTCGGCGAAATAGCCCTTGTCGCGCGCCACCAGGAGAGGCGTAAAATTCGCAATGGGTATGTGGATGACGCGGATCGCCGCCGGCGCCGGCTTCGGTTCGGCGGCCGCCGGGGACGGCGTCCAGAGAGCGAGCGACGCAATCATGATCGCGCATGACGCCTGCGGAATTCGCAACATGGGGTTCTCCTTATCTGGCTATCTGCGGCCGCTGCTTTCCTGATGCCAGCGGATGAGCCTCGCCTCGGCGACGAGGAACAAGCGGTTGAGCGCATAGCCGAACATCGCGAGCGTGAAGATGCCGGCGTACATGTCGGGAACCTTGAAGGTGCGCTCGGCCAGCAGCGTGAAATAGCCGAGCCCGTCGTTCGACACGATCATCTCCGACAGGATGGCGAGGATCAGCGAGATGGCGAGGCTGATGCGCATTCCGGTGAGGATCTGTGGGCTGGCGGCGGGCAGCACGACCTCGCGCAGCGTCTGCGGCGTGGTCAGGCCCAAGGTGCGCGCGGTATCGAACTGCACCGGATCGATCGAGCGCACGCCGCCATAGGTGTTCAACAGGATCGGGAACAGCGAGGCGACCATGATCAGCACGACCTTCATCTCGTGCCCGATGCCGACGAACAGCACCAATACGGGGAGATAGGCCGGGCCCGGAATCGGCCGGAATACCTCGATCAGCGGCTCCAGCAGGTTGTAGATGACGCGGTAATAGCCCATCGCCAGCCCGAGCCCGATGCCGAGCGCGACCGCGAGCCAGTAGCCCAGCATCTGTCGCCACAGCGTGGCGAGCAGGTGCCTGATCAGCGTGCCGTCGACGATGTTCTCGTACCACGCCTGCAGGATGCGGGTGACCGGCGGCCAGGTCGGCGTGTCCAGCACGTAGAGCGCGGAAAACTGCCAAAGGCCGAGCAGCGCCACGATGAGGATGACGCCCGAGCCGCGGGAGGCTTCCAGCCAGTGCGCGATGCGGCCGCTCATGAGGCCTCCGCGCGCCCGGCGACGACCTGCGCCACCATCAGATTGTAGAGGTGCTCGCGCAATTTCAGATAAAGCGGATCGCGGCGAGTCTCTACCTGGTTGCGCGGATAGGGCAGGGGCACCTGCACGATCTCCGCGACCGAGCCCGGCGAGGCCGAGAGCACGACGATGCGCTGCGCGACGTAGAGCGCCTCGTCGAGGTCGTGCGTCACGAACAGGATGGTGAGCCCGACCTCCTGCCACAGCCACATCAGCAGGTCCTGCAGCTCGACGCGCATCAAGGCGTCGAGCGCGCTGAACGGCTCGTCCATCAGCAATATCTCGGGACGTCGTGCGAGCGCGCGCGCGATGGCGACGCGCTGCTGCATGCCGCCGGAGAGCTGATAGGGGTAATAGTCGACGTAACGCCCGAGCCCGACGAGCTTGAGCTGCGCGCGGCCCCGTTCCTCGATCTCCCGGCGCGGCGCCGCCGAGCGGTACTTGATGCCGAGGCACACGTTGTCGAGCACCGTCTTCCAGGGGAAGATCGACTTGTTGTACTGCTGGAAGACGAACATCATGTCGGGTCGCGGCGCGTTCACCGCCTCGCCGCGAAGTTGCACCTTGCCGCTGGTCGGCGCCGACAACCCGGCGACGATGTGCAGAAGCGTCGACTTCCCGCACCCGGAAGGCCCGATCAGCGCCACGAACTCGCGCTCGCCGACCGTGAAGGAAACGTCCCTGCAGGCGGCGTGGCCGTGGGCATTGAATTGCTTGCTCAGCCGCTCGATCGCGAGGTAATCGGCCATCGAACCTTCCTGCACGGCGGGTAGCCTATGTCTGCGTCTTCCCTCCTGTAAAGCAAGATCGGTGCCGCCCTTGAATTGGGAGGAAGCGCGCTCGCGACCGTGCTCGCGCGGCGCTACGGGTGCCACCAGCGGCCCGCGATCACCACGCCCTGCGAGAGGATGCGCCGGTCGCCGGTCATGTGCTCGCCGACGACGTCGACGTAGTCGAACGCGCCTTGCTCGATCGACAGGATGCTCGCGTCGCCGACCGAGCCCGGCTTGAGGCTGCCGAGCTCCGGGCGCTTGAGCGCCATGGCGGCGTTCACCGTCGTCGCGGCGATGACGGCATCGAGCGGCATGCCCATGCAGAGGAATTTCGAGAGCGTCGTCACCTGGTCGTAGGCCGGGCCGTTGATGCAGAGCGCGTGCACGTCGGAGGAGATGGTGTCGGGATAGAAGCCGTTGGCGAGCATCGCGCGCGCGGTCTTGAACGCGAATGATCCCTTGCCGTGGCCGATGTCGAAGCGCACCCCGCGTTCGCGCGCGCGCAGCACCGCCGGCTTCACCCGGCCCTGCGGATCGACCGGGGCGTTGGGGAAGGGGCGGAAGGCATGGGTCAGCACGTCGCCCGGCCGCAGCCGCTCGAGCACTTCCTCGTAGCTCGGCGGCGGGTCGTCGATGTGGCACATCAGCGGCAGGCCGGCTTCGTTCGCCGCCTGCAGCGCGATGTCGAGCGGCGCGGCGCCCGAGCGGCCGCTCGCGCGCAATCCGACGCGCACCTTGATGCCGATCACGACGTCGCGGTTCGCCTCCGCCACGGCGGCCGCGTCGGCCGGCGCCAGCAGGCGGATTTCCTCGCTCTCCCCGACCATGATGGTCCTCGAATAGGCATAGATGCCGGCGAACGAGACGTGCAGGTAGGCGAGGATGCGCACCGCGCTCCGCTCGATCACGTGCTTGCGAAAGCCGGGGAAATTTCCGGGTCCCGCGCTGCCGGTGTCGATGCAGGTCGTGACGCCGCTGCGGCGGCAGAAATCCTCGGCGTCGACGCCGAGCGAGGTGCCGCCCCAATAGACGTGGGTGTGCATGTCGATGAGACCGGCCGTCACGATGCGGCCGGACACGTCGCGGACGTCGGTGCCGCCGTCCGCCGGCAGGCGCTCGCCGATCCTGGCGACCTTGCCGCCGGCGAAGGCCACATCCGTCACGCGGTCGAGATTTTGGGAAGGATCGACGACCCGCCCGCCCTTGAGGATGAGGTCGAATGCCATCTGCTTGGTTCACTCCCCGGCGCAGCCGCCCGTCAAGCGGGCCCTAGCGATCCCGTCGCCGGATCGAACGCGATCGTGCGCCGCCCGAGCGGCTTCGTCGCGGGGGAAATGTCGCACTTCAGGAACCGGCCCTTGCCGGCCGCGCCGACGAACTCGCCCGCCTCGGCCACGACCTCGCCCCGCACCAGCGTGGCGATCGGCCAGCCTTTGATCCGCTTGCCCTCGTACGGCGTGTAATCCATGGCGTCGTGGATCATCGACTGGCTGATGGTCACGTCCTTGTCCGCGTCCCAGATCGCGAGATCGGCGTCGGCGCCGACGGCGATCGTGCCCTTGCGCGGATAAAGGCCGTAGAGCTTCGCGGCATTGGTGGCGGTCAGCGCCACGAACCGCGGCAGATCGAGGCGGCCCTGGCCGACGCCTTCCGAGAACAAGAGCGCCATTCTCACCTCGAGCCCGGGGACGCCATTGGGCACTTTCTTGAACGCCGCGTTCCTGCCGTGCTTCATTTTCCCTTCCGGATCGTCGAAACGGTAGCCGGCGTGGTCGGAGGAAAAAACCTCGAACACGCCGGTCTCCAGGCCGCGCCAGATCGACTCTTGGTTTGCCTTGTCGCGCGGCGGCGGACTGCACATGTATTTCGCGCCCTCGAAATCCGGTCGATCGAGGTCGTCCGCCGTGAGGAACAGGTATTGCGGGCAGGTCTCGCCATAGACCTTGAGCCCGCGCGCCTGCGCGAGGCGGATCTGCTCCATCGCCTCGCGCGCGGATACGTGGACGATCAGGATCGGCACGTCGACGAGCTCGGCGAGCGAGATCGCGCGCGACGTCGCCTCGCGTTCCGCGATCGGGGCGTGCGCGATGCCGTGGAAGCGCGGGGCGGAATGACCGGCCGCGAGCAATTTCTCGCTCAGCCACGAGATGACGTCGTGGTTCTCGGCATGGACCATGACCAGGGCGCGTTCCCGCCGTGCCACCGACAGCACTTCGAGAATCTGCCGGTCGTCGAGCTTGAGCGCATCATAGGTCGTATAGATCTTGAACGACGTATAGCCGTCCTTGATCAGCGCGGGCAGCTCCTGGCCGCACACTTGCTCGGTCGGATCGGAGACGATCAGATGAAAGGCGTAATCCACCGCGGCCTTGGGCTGCGCACAGGCATGATAGTCCTTCACCACCTGACGCAGCGACATTCCGCGATGCTGGGCGGCGAACGGAATGACCGTCGTCGTGCCGCCGCAGGCCGCCGAGCGCGTCGCGGTGAAAAAATCATCCGCCGTCATGACCCCGGCCGCCGATCGTTGCTCGATGTGGCAGTGGCTGTCGACGCCGCCGGGCGTGACGATCCGGCCCTCGGCGTCGATCTCCCGGCGGCCGGCGCCGAGATTTGCGCCGAGCGTTGCGATGCGGCCGGCCACTACCCCGATGTCGGCATGAAACACGTCGGAGGCGGTCGCCACCGTTCCGTTACGGACGACAAGATCGTAATCGGGCATGATGCTCGTTTCCCCGCCCAGGCTAGGCCACGGCAAGACGGCGGGCGTCGCCGCGGTCCGCCAGGCGCCGCTCGAGGCGGGCCAACAGCCGGTCGAGCTCGCCGACATCCTCGGCGTCGAGCTTCGGGCCCGGGGCGCGCACCGCGGCGGAGCGGATGGCGCCGCGCCGCCTGAGGATTTCCTTGCGCACGGCGAGGCCGAAGCCGGGCTGCTGCTCATGGCGTATGAGCGGCAGATAAAGATCGAACAGATCCTCGGCTTCCTCGCGCTGTCCGGCCGCGAACAGCGCGTACACCGAGACGAGCATCTCGGGATAGGCGAAGCCGGTCATGATGCCGTCGGCGCCGCGCTGCAGCTCCTGCGGCACGTAGAGCCCGCCGTTGCCGACCAGGATGCTGATATAGCGGCGCGCTCCGCCGTCGCAGGCTTTGCGTAGCTGCGAGAGCTTGCGCAGGCCCGGGCAGTCCTCGTGCTTGAACATCACTACGCTCGGATGCGCGTCGACGATCTTGAGGAAGCTCTGGGCGGAGATGTCGGCCTGGGTCGACTGCGGGTAATCCTGGTAGACCACGGGAACGTCGGCGCCGAGCGCCGAGATCACTTCGCTAAAGTAGGCGATGATCTGCGTTTCGGTCTTCAGGCCGGTGAGCGGCGCAATCATCACGCCGCAGGCGCCGGCATCCATCGCAATCCTGCCGAGCTTCACGAGGTTCGCGGTGCCCGGGTTCGACACGCCGACAATGACCGGCACGCGGCCGTCGATGCGCCGCAGGAAATGGCGCGTGAGCTCGGCCGACTCGCTGTCGCCGAGCTTCTGGGCCTCGCCCATCATGCCCAGAATGGTGAGCCCGTGGACGCCGCACTGCAAATAGAAGTCGACGAGGCTGTCGACGCTCGCCCAATCGATTTCCCCGGCATCCGTGAACGGCGTCGCCGAGATCGTATACACTCCCTTTGCGGTCGCATCGAGCAGGTGGCGCATCGCCGATCTTCCCCAGTTGGCAATGGCGAAAGCATGGTCGGGCTCCTCTATACCTCACGCCGGCACCCGCCCGCCATCCTTCTCGCCGCGGCCGGCGGCGCAGAGGAGGCTTCGGCCGTGCGCTCGCGTTGCCGCGTTCCCGCCCTCCCGCGCGCGTGCATCGGGATTGAGCATTCGCCCATCGCCTTGCTCGTGCATTCGCCTTGTCGGCCTCGGTACGGTTGCTATAGTCGCCTGCGGACCTGCGCTACCCGCGCGGCGGTCGGTTCAGGGGAGTTCGATGAAATCATCTGCGCTTTCGGTCGCCGGCGCGCTCCTCGCCGCGTGCTCGGCGCTCGGTCAAGAGGCAGCTCCGCTGCGCACCGCGGTCGACGGCACCTTCGCGCCGCACGCATTCCCGAGCCTGTCCGGCGGCTACCAGGGCTTCAATATCGATCTGGCAAACGAGATCGCCCGACGCCTCAAGCGCAAGATCGTGATCGATGCCGCGCAGTTCTCCGGTCTCGTGCCGGCGCTGCAGGCCGGGACCTACGATTTTCTCTCCGCGCCCACGACGGTGACCAGGGAACGCGCCGAAAACATGCTGTTCACCGAAGGTTATCTCAACACCGATTTCCAGTTCCTGATCAAGAAGCGCTCGCCCAAGGTCGACAAGCTCGAGGATCTCAAGGGCAAGACCGTTTCGGTCAACAAGGGCTCGGCCTACGATTCCTGGGCGCGCGATCTCGAGGGCAAGATCGGCTGGCGGGTCGAATCCTTCGGCACCCAGACCGACGCGGTGCAGGCGGTGCTGGTCGGCCGCGCCGACGCCAACGTTGCCGGCAATACCGTCATTGCCTGGGCGGTCAAGAACAACCCGCAGCTCGAGCTGTCGTATCTTCATTCGACCGGGCTCGTATGGGCGGCGCCGTTGCGCAAGGATTCCACCGAGCTGCGCGCGCGCCTCGAGAACGCCGTCGAGTGCATGAAGCTCGACGGCACCGTGGCGAAGATGCACGAGCAATGGTTCGGCGCGAAGCCGCCGCCGGGCTCGGCCGCGGTGACGGTGTTCCCGGGGTATGGCGTTCCCGATATGCCCGGCTACGATCCGACCGCGCACACGCCCGCCTGCGGATGACGGGGCGGCGGCAATGCGGCGTGCGCGCAGCAGCCGGCGCCGATTTCCATAGCGGCAGAGACAGCCGATGACGGCCGGGCAGCCACCGATCCTCGAAATTCGCGGCCTGCGCAAGAGCTTCAATCATGTCGAGGTGCTGCGCGGGATCGACCTCGCGGTCTTCCCGCAGCAGCTGGTCTTCATCATCGGGCCGTCGGGATCGGGCAAGAGCACGCTGCTGCGCTGCTGCAATCGGCTCGAGGAGCCGACCGCCGGCACCATCCGGGTCGACGGCGTCGACGTCATGGCGCGCTCGACCGACATCAACGTCGTCCGGCGGCGGATCGGCATGGTGTTCCAGTCGTTCAATCTTTATCCGCACATGACGGCGCTCGGAAACGTCATGCTGGCGCTGAGGAAGGTGCTGCGCAGGCCGCGCGCGGAAGCGCAAAAGCTCGCGCTCGCCGCCCTCGATCGCGTCGGATTGTCCGCCAAGGCGCGGTCGTTCCCCGCCGAGCTTTCCGGCGGCCAGCAGCAGCGGGTCGCGATCGCGCGGGCGCTGGCGCTCGAGCCGAAGGTCATGCTGTTCGACGAGCCGACGTCCGCGCTCGATCCGGAGCTGGTCGGCAGCGTGCTCAATGTCATGCGCGGGCTCAAGCGCGGCGGCATGACCATGCTGGTCGTGAGCCACGAGATGCGCTTTGCGCGCGACGCCGCCGACCGGGTCATCTTCATGGATCACGGCGTGATCGTCGAGGAAGGTCCGCCGGAGCAGATGTTCTCGAGGCCGTGCGAGACGCGCACGCGCGCCTTCATCGCCGAGCTGGCGCGCTGAGGCCGCCATGGAAGCCTGGTCGCGGTTTCTCGACGCGTTCTTCAAGCCGGAGCTGATCGAGCGGTATTTTCCCGCGATCATGAAAGGGGTCGTGGTGACGATCGAGGTCGCCGCCGCGGTGGTGGCGACCGGCATCGCGCTCGGGCTCCTGCTGGCGGTCGCGCGCTCGTTCCGCGTGCTGCCGGCGAGCGCGCTGATCGTGGTGTTCGCGGACGTGTTCCGGGCACTGCCGCCGCTCGTTCTCGTGCTGCTCGTCTATTTCGGCCTGCCCAATGTCGGGATCAATTTGCCGTCCTTCGCGGTGCTGTGGCTCGTGCTCTCGCTGGTGCTGGCGGCGTTTGCCGAGGAGATCTTCTGGGCCGGGATCCTCTCGGTGCCGAAGGGGCAATGGGAGGCGGCGCGGTCGACCGGCCTCAACTTCGTCGCCACGCTGACCTATGTGGTGCTGCCGCAGGCGCTGCGCCTCACCGTGCCGCCGATCACCAACCGTACGGTCGCAATCACCAAGAACACGGCGCTCGGCACGGTGATCGGCGTCGGCGAGATCCTCAATCAGGCGACCACCGCCCAATCTTTCGCCGGCAACGCCACTCCGCTGATGATGGGGGCGATCGCCTACGTGATCCTGTTCATCCCGGTCGTCGCGCTCGGGCGCTTCCTCGAGACGCGGTTTCAATGGCGGAGGGCGTGATGGAGGCGCTGCTCCAGCAATTCTTCAACCTCGCGATCATGGAGCGGGCGTTGCCGCTGGTGCTGATGGGCCTGCGGCAGACGATCGTGCTGTGCCTCGTGGTCGTTCCGCTCGGGCTCGCCGGCGGGCTCGGCTTCGCGCTGCTGTCACGCTCTCGGAGCCGGCCGCTGCGTTGGGCGGCCGTGGTCGGCATCGACTTCTTCCGCGCCATGCCGCCGCTAGTATTGTTGATCTTCGTCTATTCCGGCCTGCCATTCGCGGGAATTCGGCCCTCGCCGATCACCGCGGTCGCGATCGCGTTCTTTCTCAACACCTCGAGCTATTACGGCGAAATCTACCGGGCCGGCATCGAGAGCGTCGGTGCCGGCCAATGGGACGCCGCCCGTTCCACCGGCCTGAAAAGCTCCCAGGCGCTCCTCCATGTCGTGCTGCCGCAGGCGATTCGCAACGTGCTTCCCGATCTCGTCTCGAACACCGTCGAGGTGGTGAAGCTCACCTCGATCGCCAGCGTCGTCGCGCTGCCGGAGCTGCTCTATTCCGCCGACATGGCGCGCTCGGTGACCTTCAACAGCTCGCCGATCGTGCTGGCCGCCGCGATCTACCTCGCTATGCTGTGGCCGGCGGTGCGTCTGGTCAGCAGGCTCGAGCGGCGGATCGCCACCTGATCCCGGGAGGAACGAGTGAGCCGAATCCTGCGCATAGGCGGCGCCCAGCTGGGCCCGATCCACAAGGCCGACAGCCGGCAGGCGGTGGTGCGGCGGATGCTCGATTTGCTCGAGCGGGCAAAGGCCGACAACTGCGACCTCGTGGTCTATCCGGAGCTCGCGCTGACGACGTTCTTCCCGCGCTGGTACATGACCGATCAGGCCGAGGTCGATCCCTGGTTCGAGCGCGAGATGCCGAACGCCGCGACCCGCCCGCTGTTCGAGAAAGCCGCGCAATTGCGCATCGGGTTGTCGTTCGGCTATGCCGAGCTGACGCCCGACGACCACCGTTTCAACACCTCGATCCTGGTCGATCGCGAGGGGAGGATCGTCGGCAAATACCGCAAGGTTCATCTGCCCGGCCATTCCGAATACGATCCGAAGCGCGCCTTCCAGCACCTGG
>WNFC01001370.1_pt1 | contig 35702 bp, 27 predicted proteins | sample 5400541 | NCBI WGS metagenome assembly WNFC01 (sample SAMN13153342, study PRJNA577476) | soil metagenome | isolation source: 120 cm saprolite under Douglas fir tree site 2 hole 2 replicate 1 | place: USA:California | collected 2015-04-18
GTTTTTCTCTGGCACGCCCATTTTGTGGCGCCAGCTACCGAGTCCGGCCTGCTTCGCGGCGTCTTCGAAGATGACCGGCCCCTTGTCGACAAACCCGCCGGCCGTGATGGGCCGATTCTGAGAGTCATAAATAGGAGCCGCAACTGCTCCCGAGGCAATGCCTCCCATGCTGCTCTGAGGCTTTTGTTTATCTTGCTGGGCCCTAGAAATACGGAGGGAAATCAGAAATACAATTAGAACGCAAACAGAAATATCGCGGACGCGCAACAAAACATCCTCCCCGAGCTACAGATTTCAGCCGTCGCTTTACGCGGGACTGTGCAGGGCTAAAGCATGCCGCCCCGCAACAACTCCTTAGAGATCAGGATTGTTCTCCAGAATTGCCGGGGAACACGAAAGAGACCCGTAATGTGAACGACGGTCTGTTCGGCCAAATGTGGATCTCCCATTCTAAGGGCATCAAGTATTCTCTGATGGTTCGACACCTCCGGCACCCACGGGGATGCGTCTAGGTTCCTAGCCTGAACGCGCATTCGGGTAAACGCAAGCAAGGGCACGATCAGCCGCTTGCCGGTGTCCAGAAGAAGTGGGTTTCCAGTTTTCTCCAATATACAGAGGTGAAATCTCTGGACAGAGTCTATTACCTTGAGCGCGTCGTTGCTCGCGACCGCCACTTGAATGGCGCTCATCGCAGACTCCATATCTCGCAAGGGCAGTTTGCGTTCTGCAATGATCCGTGCGGCCAAGCCTTCTAGCGCTCCCCGAATCTGGTAGATATGAATGATGTCGCTTTCTGTCAGGTTGAGAACCCGGGCGCTTCTCCCGTGCCGTTTTGTGACAAATCCTTCTGTCGCCCGTCACTTCGCGAAACAATGTCCGCCTCGGCCGTCGTTTCGCGTTAAAAGGTCACCATCCCATTATCCGCGAGAACCCCCTTAACATAAGAGTCCTGTGATCATGGCTTGAAGCCCGAGTGCGCGTCCTCTCCGCAGCAGTCCACGAGAGCCACCGCAAGCCGTTTAACGGCAGACGCCAAGCCCTGCTGGTCTGCGCTCTACCACTCATTAACCTTAACGGATACAGAGGATTACGAATATCGAAGATGATCGATTTATGAAATATCGACGCGATGTATCGGATTAAGAATAAGGGGCAAATCATTGAAGGTAGGTGATTTGGTGGCCAGGGACGGAGTTGAACCGCCGACGCCAGCCTTTTCAGGGCTGCGCTCTACCACCTGAGCTACCTGGCCACGTTTTCGAAACTCGCTCATCGCCTGCGAGCTGCGAGGATTGTTCGCTTCACGCTGATTGTGGCGGGATTACGAACCGAATGAAACAGCTCCAATGCCTGACGCGTGCGGAACGCTGTTGATTATAGCAACCGCCTCGAATTCCCTCAACGTCGCTGCCGCGGCTGGATCCCACGCAAACAGGGGAAACCTCCGTCGTCGTCTCGGGCCTTGGCGTCCGCCGATTCGCATGTACAAAGTTCTGCTCGCACGAGTCCACGGTCCACATTTCCGCAAGTATCAACCACACTCAAATTATTTTCCTAAAACGAAGCGAGGCCGGGACTCTGCCCGGGCCTCACCGCCTTCCACTCCGGCCAGTTCTACTTCCCGCCCGCTGTGCCGTGTTGCCCCAGCCATGACGCCAACTGTGGTTGCTGTTGCGACTTCAAATCAACGCAGTTGTTTATACGCTCAATCGATTGCTTGTAGGTACGCTCCGCCGCTTCGATCTTGTGAGCTGCGAAGAAGTCGGCTACCTGATCGCGCATGCCAGCGTCGCAGAAACTACTGGTTGCGCCAACCACCTCCGCGCTCGCGAATGGCCCACCGGACTTTTGCACCGCATCCCAGTGCGATTGAATGAAGTCCCACGCCAGCTTCTCCCCGGCAGGATTCTGCAGCACAGCCGTAACCAGCTGCAGAGCATCTTGCGAACGTACATCGGGCGAAAGGGCGAAGTCCAATGTACGCTGCAGCAGTTTCAGATCGCTGAAGTGAGGCAGGGTGAAGAAGTACATGTAGTACTCCTCTGGAGATTTAGGTTTTTTCAATGCGGCCATCACACGATCATAAAATGCCTGATCGCCGTTCAGAGCGGCGAGCGCAAAAGCACCACCCGCCAGTTCATGATCGACCGATGCTGGATCGTCGAGAGCCTTGTCGGCGATCTTTCTTGCCTCGGCCAGCGCCTCTGGATCGCGGGCATCGTGGCCCAAGGCATTCAGCAGACGGGTGCGCAGTGTCTTCTGTTCGTCGCTCTCTCCGGGCTTCGGATCCCATTCCACATCCTTCATGATTGGATTTAGATACTGTCGCAGCCACGCGCGATAAGTGTCCCGATCATTGTCATCCACGAGATACTGGCCGATGTAGTTCAATCGTCCCAGCACATCTTCCAGCACCGCGCGGTTGCGATCCGCCTGCAATCCTTGAACCAGAGCGAGATAGTCGCCGACTGGTTCGCGTCCTACCCGCACCGACGCCCAGATGTCCGCCTGCAACGCGATGCGCTCGGCGGGAGAAAGCGTGTTCTCAGCGTCGTTCGCCAAGGTTCGTACCGCATCCGGCTGGTAGCCGACGCGGTAATAGCCGGTGGCTCCCGCATTGGCCAGCACCCAGGTCGAGCAGCCAGGCAAAGTGAACGTTGCTTCCCTCTTAGTAAGCACTTCACACTTCTGAGCGCCTTTGGCGCTTGCCGACCCCTTCAGGCACAAGGGGACTTGCCACAGCTGATCGTTAGCCGCATCGAACTTCGCCCGGTCGAAGTAGTAGCGCTGCTGGGCCACATTGATGCTGGTAGAGTTTCCCGAGCACTGTGCCTTGACATTAATGATGGGTACGCCCGCCTGCTTAACAAACGTCGGCATGATCTGATCGACGGGCTTCTTCGATACTTTCGCTTGGGTTCCCCAGAAATCGTCCGCGGTCGAATTGCCATAAGCATGCTGCTTCAGATATTCGTTCACGCCCGCACGGAACGTCTCCGGTCCGAGATAAGCCTCGAGCATGCGGAGTACGGACGCTGCCTTGCCATAAGCAATTCCGTCAAACAGTTCTTGAATCTGCGCGGGTGTATCCGCTGCCTGGTGAATCGGGCGCGTGTTGGCGAGAGAATCGACGTTCAACGTTCCAGCAGTTTGGCTCACGTCGTCGAGATCGAAATTCCACTCCGGCTTCCAAGCCTGCACCGGCTTACTCGACATCCATGTAGCAAAGCCTTCGTTCAGCCAAATATCATCCCACCACTTCATGGTGACAAGATCGCCAAACCACATGTGGGCAATCTCGTGCGCGGTCACTGATGCGATGGTTTTCTTGAGATCGATGGAGCCTTGTTTCTCGTCGATCAGCAGAATCACTTCCCGGAACGTAATACACCCTGCGTTCTCCATCGCTCCTGCCGAAAAATCCGGCAGGCCGATCAGATCCAGTTTCCCGTAGGGATATTTAATGCCGAAGTACTTGTCGTAGTAGCCGACGATGTACTCCGCGGATTCGAGCGCGAACTTGCCCATTTCTTTCTTGCCGGGAGTGCTGTAGACGCGAATCGGAATGCCGTCGACGGATCCTTCGATGTATTCAAAATTCCCCACCACCAGCGCCGCCAGGTATGACGACATCTTGGCAGTCGTCGCAAAGCGCACCGTGTGTTTGTCGCCAGGACCGGGCGTATCGGCAACCATTTTGTAGTTGGAAATCGCCACCATGCCCTTATCGGCCACGGCAGTGATGTCGAACGTGGCCTTGTAGTCGGGTTCGTCAAACGACGGATAGGCGCGCCGCGCATCGGTAGCTTCAAACTGTGTGGCGGCGTACTTGCGGCCTTGATCGTCTTTGCCTAGATAAAGCCCGCGCATCTCGCTGTTCAAGATGCCCGTATAAGTGATGCGGACGGTCGCCGGACCAGCCGCCAGCGGCTTCTCAACCGCCAGGACGACCATTTCTTTTTCTTTCTCTGGCGTTACCTTGGCCTTCTGCGTGGCGCCGCCGGTGCTGATCGTGACGTCATGGAAGTCGATGTCCACAGCGTTCAACGTGATCTGCGACGTCGGCTTGAGCACTTTGATGGTGATCGTCTCGTCGCCTTCGAACGTCGCCTTTTCCAGATCCGGGGTGAATGTGAGCTTGTAATTCTCGGGCCTCGCAATCTCGGGCAGGCGTTGCGCTGCTGCCAGCGAGAGCGCGGCCAGCATGAACATGTATAGAACTGGGATTCGCTTCATAGGGTCCTCAAAATGGTCGGATTGTGGGTCTTGTCAGGTCTGTCGTGAATCTTTGTCAACTCGGTCGTGATTCGTATCTATTCGGTCGTGACTTTTTATCCGGTCGATCATGATCGAGTAAGAGTATGCCTTGGTGATTCGCATCAGGGTATACCTTCACGCATAGCGCAGGATCCGTTCGTTCTTGATTCGTATCAGGGTATGCCTTCAGGCATACCCGAAGCGTCGAGCCATCAAAACCCGCCTTTAGGCGCTGGAGGCTCCGCGCTCGGTCGCTCCGAATCGTAGAAGGTATTACGCAATTCCGCCCCGAGAAGGTCATAGCCGTACCGGGCCGGGCTTGGAGACCGCCCCTGCGATCACTGTCAGATCGCAGCGGTTAACTCCAAACCAGTACGGGATTTCGCGGTAGTCGTCCACGACGAATACTGCAAGATCAGCATCCTTTCCGGGCTCGATGCTTCCCTTCCGGTCTGCCAGTCGCAGTGCCCACGCCCCATTGATGGTGGCCGCTACAATGGCTTCTGCCGGCAACATCTTCATCTGTGTGCACGCCAGCGACATCGCCATCGGCATGCTCATCGTGGGCGACGTGCCGGGGTTGTAATCCGTAGCCAGCGCCACAGGGACGCCAGCGTCAATCAATTTGCGCGCCGGCGGATAGTCCTTCAACCCCAGAAAATAATTCGCCCCCGGCACCAGCGTGGCGATAGTGTCGTGCCTAGCCAATTGAGCGACGTCATCTTCGTTCACGTGATCCATGTGATCAAAGGAAGCCGGATTGAAGCGCAAAAACGGCCGCAGGACCGTCTCGGTGAGCTGGCCCATGTGCGCACGCACGCTGATACCGTGGCGCGCTGCGGCTTCAAAAATCTGCTCCGTCTCTTGCGGCGTAAACGCCCCATGGTCACAAAACACATCCACGAACTGGGCGAGCTTCCGCTGAGCCGCCCGCGGAATCATCTCTATACAGACGGTCTCAACATACTTTTGTGAGCGGCCTTCGAATTCTTTTGGAACGACATGGGCTCCCAGCAGCGTTGCCACGACCGTCCCTGGCCAGCAGGAAGCCGCCTCGCGGATCGCTTCCAGCGACTTCATTTCCGACTCCACGGTCAACCCATAGCCCGACTTAGCCTCGGCCGTAGTCGTACCGTGTGCAGCCATCTCGTGCAGGGTTGCCAGGACTTTTCCCGCTAGCTCGCTCTTCCCTGCCCTCCGCACACTGTCCACGCTCGACCGAATGCCCCCACCGGCGGACGCGATCTCTTCGTAGGAAGCGCCATCAGTGCGCTTCTCAAAATCCACCAGCCGCGGGGTGACAAAGACCGGATGCGTATGGGAATCCACGAATCCCGGCAGCACCACCTTGCCCGTGCAGTCGATCTCGGTAACTTTCTTGCGATTTTTCTTCAGCCAGGGATCGCGCAGAGCGTCTTTCGTCGTGCCGACAGAAACGATCTTCCCGCCCACGCATAGGACAGCGCCGTTTTCGATGATGCCAAGATCCTTGAGTTCTGAACCGCGACGCGGGCGGCTTGCAGAGCCAGCGCGGATCGTAAGAAGTTGGTTGACATTAACCAACAGGAGCGCTGACACTGCCCGAGATCTTGATTTATCAATTGCGCGCAAGGAGCGAATAGTTTAGCAGGGTAGCCGACCGCCACTCGAGCCTGTCCCAATCCTGAACGCCTAGCTTTCCATCGGCACCTTCACGCCCGTCTTCTTCGCGAACGCCTTTGCCTCGTCATAGCCCGCATCGACATGCCGAATGACGCCCATCCCCGGATCTGTCGTCAGCACGCGCTCGATGCGCTTGGCCATCATGTCGGAGCCGTCGGCCACGGTGACCTGCCCGGCGTGCAACGAGTAGCCGATGCCCACTCCTCCACCGTTGTGAATGGAAACCCACGACGCCCCTGCAGCCGTATTCAGCAAGGCGTTCAACAACGGCCAGTCGGCAACGGCGTCCGAGCCATCCTTCATACTCTCAGTCTCGCGAAACGGAGACGCCACCGAGCCGCAATCCAGATGATCGCGTCCGATCACGATCGGGGCCTTGATCTTCCCCTTCTTCACCAGATCGTTCATGGCCAGCCCGAACTGCGCGCGCTCGCCGTAGCCCAGCCAGCAGATGCGAGCCGGCAATCCCTGAAACTTGATGCGCTTGCGGGCCAGATCAATCCAGCGACGTAGGATGCGGTTCTCGGGAAATAGCTCCAAAACCAGATCGTCGGTCACATGAATGTCCGACGCCTCACCTGACAGCGCCACCCAACGGAACGGTCCGCGGCCTTCGCAAAACAGCGGACGAATATAGGCCGGCACAAACCCCGGAAAATCGTAGGCATTCTTCACGCCGCGCTGAAACGCAAACGTGCGGATGTTATTTCCGTAGTCAAACGTCACCGACCCCATTTTCTGCAGCCGCAGCATGCCTTCGACGTGGCGCGCCATGGCGTCCAGAGACTTCTCCTGATACGCCTTCGGATCGCGCTTGCGCAGCTCCAAGGCATCCCCGAAACTCATCCCGTTCGGCACGTACCCATTCAGCGGATCATGCGCCGAAGTCTGGTCGGTCAAAATATCTGGCACCACACCGCGCTCGGCCAGCTCAGGAATAACGTCGGCGCAATTTCCTACCAGCCCGACCGAGACGTTCTCTCTCTTCCGCACCGCATTCTTCAGAATGCGCAATGCCTCGTCGACCGTGGTAACCATGAAGTCGCAATAACCGGTCTTCAGCCGCTTCTTGATCCGTTCCGGGTCAACATCAATCCCCAGAAAAGCCGCGCCCGTCATGGTTGCGGCCAGGGGCTGGGCTCCACCCATGCCGCCCATGCCGCCTGAAACAATCAGCTTGCCCGCCAGATCTCCGGCAAAGTGTTTCTCTCCCGCCGCGGAAAACGTTTCGAACGTTCCCTCCACGATTCCCTGCGAGCCGATATAAATCCACGATCCCGCGGTCATCTGCCCGTACATCATCAGTCCGGCGCGTTCCAGTTCGTTGAACTTCTCCCAATTCGACCAGTGCCCGACAAGATTCGAATTCGCGATGAGCACCCGCGGCGCGTGATCGTGCGTCTTGAACACGCCCACGGGCTTGCCCGATTGCACCAGCAACGTCTCATCGTTCTCCAGATTCTTCAGGGTCTCGACGATGGCGCGGTACGCCTCCCAACTCCGCGCCGCCCGCCCCGTTCCGCCGTACACAACAAGGTCTTGAGGCCGCTCAGCAACTTCCGCGTCGAGATTGTTCATGAGCATGCGCATAGCAGCTTCCTGCTGCCAGCCCTTGCAGGTGATCTGGTTGCCGCGCGGCGCGCGAATGGAGGTTGGGGCCTGGAAGACGTCCGTTTCAACGGGCATGGCTAGATGGTAATTGCTTCCCGCAGCAGTATTCAAACCCGCGCTCCCTAGCGCTCGGAGATGCCTCGCAAACCTATTCCTCAAGCCGGGCATCTCACCGAACCCGCAGTGAGGACGCTGAAATGAACCTGAATTTCGGCAAGTTTTGGGAGTCGGTTCATCGCATGGCCGACACCATCATCTCGCGGCTCCCGTCTTTACTCCTAAGCATCATCGTATTGGTTCTCTTCTACGTCCTCAGCATTGTCGTCAGCCGAATGATCCGCCGCACCACCCGCACACGCCGGCAAAATCTGGGGATGGTTTTCGCACGGTTGGCGGGAGCAAGCACCATCTTGCTGGGCTTGCTGGTCGCTGTCTCCATCGTGGCCCCATCTTTTCAGGCCAGCGATCTAATCAAAGTGCTGGGCATCGGCGGTGTGGCGATTGGCTTCGCCTTTCAGAATATCCTGCAGAATTTTCTGGCTGGACTGTTGTTGTTATGGGCAGAACCGTTTCGTATCGGAGACGAGATCAAGATCGACAACTACGAAGGGACCGTGGAAGAAATTCAAACCAGGGCGACCATCATCAAGACCTACGACGAAAGGCGGGTGGTGATTCCCAACGCCGATTTGTTCACGCACTCCGTCATCGTCAACACCGCCGCAGACATTCGCCGGTGGGAGTACGACTTCACGGTAAAAGGCGGCTTCGATTTGGCCGAAGTGAAATCCCGGTTTGTCGATGCTGTACGAAAAGTGCCAGGAACCTTGCCCGAACCCAGTCCTGAGGTTCTCGTGCTGGAACTGGGCGACTTAGAGTCGAATGCTCTCAAGCTGCGAGTCCTGTGGTGGACAAAAGCCCCGCGGCAGCATCAGATGCTCACCTCTTACGACGGCGTGTTAACGGCCGTCCGGCAGACGCTCGAACGTTACATGGCTGAGCAGAATCGTAAGCGTGAGCGCGCGGCTTAGCCCTCAAAGCTTAAAGAATGGGACGTGCATGGCGGCATCCTGGTGCCAACTTTTGCGTATCGGTGGTCTGCACCTGTGGGGGGACAACGAGGGATCGACCACGACAAACAACCAAAGAATGGCTTCACCAGCTGCTGTAGGCCGTTCCGTCGCTCGCCGTCGCACTCGAGGCCGAGTGCACATCGCTGATGCCGGGCTCCTGCTGCTCCGGCGCTTGTAGCACATCTTCTTGCACGACTTCCCAGTTGGATTGTCCGGTCATCGGATCTGCCGGAATCCGTTTGAGATAGCCGGCCTGCAGAATGTCGTCGAGCGATTGCGGGGCCTTCTGCTTGTCGAGCGTGTATTGGTCGATCACCTGACGCAGTGTGAATAGATCCTGGCGCAGCACGGCTTCGCGCGCTCGCACCACGGACTGCTGGTACATAGGCAGCGCGATCGCCATCAGGATCAACATGATGCTGATCACGATCATTAGTTCGATCAGCGTGAACCCACGATCGCCGGTGACGCCGTCGTGGACACGCCTCCGAAGCTTGCAACTGGCGAACTCCTGCGCCGTTCTGGACACGTCCGCCCTCGAGTTTCGCCGAAATCTGTTAAGGGTCCGCACTATCTACCAATCCCTGTACTTTGATCCGTCGAGCCCGGTGCCTTGCGCCTTGGTGTAGACGTCGAATACGCTCTGCCCGCCCCAGGAGTCGGAATCCGGATCGTCCTGCATCGACCGCAACCCCCACTCCGTGCTGTTGGTCATCGGATCCACCGGAATCCTGCGCAGGAAGCGAATCTTTTTGCCCTGCACGTCCACACCTTTCACCAGCGTTTCCAGGTCGGGTGGATAGTTCTGACTATCCACCTTCGTCTGAAAGGCTCCCCGGTCGGCCATATCCTTATAACGGTCGATGGCATCCCGCATCTCCCACAAATCCCGCCTCAACTCCTTTTCCTTATCGCGCTTGATGGTCATGCGCGCCAGCGGAAGCGCCATCGCGGTGAGAACGATCAGGATCACCGTGGCGATGATCAACTCCAGAAGCGTAAAACCACGTTCGGGCTTAGCGCTCCGCCCGCTCTGGAACCTGCACACCTTCATGATTGCTTCTTCTTTTTCACTCTAGGCTCACAGAGTGCACGCCGCCGGTCTTACTGGCGGTCACTCTGGACGATCACTGGACGGTCACCGCCGCCTGTGCCCCATTCACAGTAATGGCCTGTAAACTGGGATCGCGCGCTCCGCCTCGAGTGATCGTCAGAGGAGTCTGTCCGCTCGCCTTCGCCTGGAAAGTTATGGTGACCACCGTGCCCTGACCGGAAACTCCACCTGCTCCAGGCGGCCGCGTGGCCGTAATCTGCAATGTGCCGGTAGTTTCGTCCTCGCGATGCACCAACGCAACCGCTTGTCCATCTTGCGAGAGGAAGCCGCCATTCGACACGTTCACCAATTGCAGCTTGGCGGGATCGTAGTTCATCTGCACCGGAACCGAATAAACATTCTGCGCTCCGGAAATCAGCAGGTTCACTACAAACGTGTTGCCTTTGGCCGCCGTAATCGTCGGCGGATCAAAAAGGAAGCTCGGTGCGCCTCCAGAAGGCGGGGTCGCAGCTCCTGTATTCGGGTTTCCGGTATTGGGCACGACCTGGATCGCCGGACCCTGATTTCCCGGAGCCGGAGTGGTTGCACCCGCCGGAGCCGCCACCGGCTTGGCGGTTCCAATCTGAATGGCCCGCTGGTTCACTTCATTCACATCCGTTCCGCGGATAATGTGCGGAATGATGGCAAAGACAATCTCATTCTCCCGGTGATCCTGCGCTGTCTGCCCGAACAGATATTTCAGGATCGGAACTTGCGCCAGTCCCGGAATACCACTCAGCGATCTCGTCTGCTGATCTTCCAGAATGCCGCCCAGCAGGTTGGCCTCCCCGTCTTTCAATCGAATCTCATGCTCGATCTTGCGTTGGCCGATGATGGGCTGGCTAATGCCCCCGATGTTTGATTGCCCCGTCACCGATGAAATATCCATCGAAATCTTCAGCGTTACTTCGCGTCCCGCATGCACGTGCGGCGTGATGTCGATATTTACGCCCACGTCCAGATACTGGAACTGCGTATTAACCAGCGGATTGATGCCCACGCCACCGATACCGGGCTGGAACGATCCCGTCGCCACCGGCACTTTGTCGCCGATTTTCAGGGACGCTTTCTGCCCATCCAGCGCGCGGACCTGCGGATTCTGTATCAGCTTGGTGTCGCTGTCGCCCATCACCGCGGACAGGTTTGCCGAAGGAATCGTGACCTGGAAGTCGGTTGCGTTCAGGTTGCCCAGCGTATTCAGGTTCAGCCCATTCGTGGAGCTCGGCGTTCCTCCGGTGGGGACGCCGTTCGTAGTCGAGGTCGGCGTGGTGGTGGTATTAAGATTGTTCTGCAAAGTCACGGTGGCGCTGGTTGGCGGACTCAGGCCCAGAGTGCGGGATCGGTCCTTGCTCACCTGCATCACTGCAATATCGATTACCACTTCCGGACGCGCCTTGTCCAGGTCGTCCACCAGTTTTTCCGCGAGCGCAATCTGATCCGGCGTACCCCGCACCACCAGCGCGTTCTGGGACAGCAACTGCTGCACCCGCTGCACGTCCAGCACCGCGCGAATCGCATTTACTACATCCTGCAACTCGGTGGGCTGGGAAAGATTCGAAAGATAGAAAGTCTTGAGGACGCTCTGCTCCAACTCCTTGCGCTTCGCCGGATTATCCTGGGCCACGAAAATCGTATTCGCCGTGACCGGCCGCCAGAATGTCTTTGATTGCAGTGCCGTGATCTCCAGCGCGTCTTCCAGCGTTACACCGTTCAGAGCCACGGTGATCCGCCGCGAAGTGTAGTCCGGATCGAACAGAACGTTGATCCCGGCCAGTTGTCCAATCGTCTGATAGATAACCTTGGAATCCTCGGGGCCGATTTTTAAGGTGATGGGAACGTTCGAGATAGCGGAGAGTTCCACCGGGCCGGCGGCTTCGCTGACCCTCCTCTCCAGACTATTCGGCGGCCCCGCAGCTTGCGGCGGAGGATTCTGCATGTCGTTGATCAGCCGCTGCGTCCGTTTCAACTCCTGCTGCGCGATGAACGACGAGGGATCAATCGCAACTGCCTTCTGAAACTCGGCGACCGCCTCTTGCAGTTTGCCTTCTTCGCGAAGCTTTTGCCCGCGATGGACGATAGAAGCAGCGGCTTCAAAGCGCGCCCGCTCGAAGGCTGCCCGGTAACGCAAATCCCTCGGCTTCAGATCGTAGGCTTGCCTGAAGAGATCGTAGGCTGCTTCGTAGTTCTGGCGGGCCTCAGCATCCTGGCCTTGGATGAACAGACTCTTAGCCTTGTCGGCGATGGCGGGCAGGGTGACAACCGCGACCAGCAACAACAATAGCGCCGGGCGCATCGAGCATCTCATTCGTTGATCCTCATAGGACACAGTCCTCGCCAGACAAGCAGATTTCCCCTGCGGCCAGCCAAAGACCCGCAATTTTCACCCGGAAGATCTACTCGACGTGCGAAATTGATGTACGTTGCCGCGATTATAGCATCGCCCTTCCCGCCTCCCGATGTGCTTGTATGCAAGGCATTTACACTCTTTGGTCTTAGCCCCTGCGGGTAGTCATGGCTTCCCGTTGTGGTCCGGCTCCTTCTTCGTCTCACCGTCAGCCACACAAACCACCCGGCAAGGCACTTTCATCATCGGATTGGCCGGACATGCCAATTGTCTGTGGTATCCCTTGGGGCACGTGCCTTGAGCAGAAGGCTCACATCCGTGGACCCCGAAGTAGGTAAGCGGCTTACATGCCGGGGGCAAAACCTGCTGCCCGAACCCGAACCAGGCACAACTCTGCAGGACTATCAGGACCTTGCGCAGTATTCCTCCCCCGGCACTTCGAATAACGTTCTGACGCCCACTTCCACGGCCCAGTCGCTCGACGGCTGCTTCCTACTGTGCGATAAATGACTAGAACCGTAACGATTGCAAAGCACTAACCATGACCCGCCAATCCACGCACCAGACCAAGGCCAACCCGGAGAAATCCCCCCGCCGCGATCCCACCGCAGCGGGCCAGCGCGATGCTGCTGTCAATAGGATCGCTTCACACAACTATTTCTTGCTGGAAAAATTTGAGTGTGGAGTGGCCCTCACCGGGACTGAGGTCAAATCCATCCGCGGGGGCCTGGCCAACCTCAAAGATGCCTATGGTTTGGTGAAAGACGGTCAACTCTGGCTGCTGAACGCCCACATTGGCCCCTACGAACACGGCAACATCTTCAATCACGCGCCCCTGCGCACTCGCAAGCTTCTGGTACATCGCGAAGAAATCCGCAAGTTGATCGGCAAGACCCAGCAAAAAGGCTTGACCCTGATCCCCACGCGGATGTACTTCAAGAATGGTAAAGTAAAAGTTGAACTAGCTCTGGCTAAAGGCAAACAGCTTTGGGACAAACGTGAAACAGAACGACGCCGAACCGCGGACAAAGAAGCACGAGAGGCCGTCAACCGCGGGCGGAAAAGGTAGTCATAGCAGAAGACCAGCAATTGGAAGAACTTCGGGGTTCGTATCAGGGCATGACTTCAGTCATGCTGTAAATTGCTGAATGGATTCGGCTTCAGCCGCTGGGGCATGCCGCAATTTTAGTCCGAGACGCTGTGCTCTTCGTTCTGCGAACGAAGAACCCGGTCCACAGAGTAAGGCGCCCGCCGGCTGGGTTCGTGGTAGTGCCGCACTTGCATTTCTCCCAGCAGACCAATCGCGAGCAAGTTGAGTCCGCCGAGCAGAAGGCCCAGCGACGCCATCATCAGCGGTCCGTGTGAAGCCATCGCCGGCACATGGCGCAGGAACTTTTCCACGCCTAGCCACAAGACGATGCCGCTGCCGCCAAAAATACTGAGCATGCCAAAAGTGCCGAAGAAATGCAGCGGACGGGAAAGATAGCGCAGCAGAAAGCGAATCGTCAGAAGATCGAAGAACACGCGGAAGGTGCGGGTGATGCCGTAATGCGACATTCCGCGCTCGCGGTTCACATTGCGGATGGGAACTTCGCAAATCGATGCGCCGTGCCACGAAGCCAGCGCTGGAATGAAGCGGTGCAACTCTCCATAAAGTGGCACTTGTTCCAGAATGTCGCGGCGATAAGCTTTGAACGTGGTGCCAAAGTCGTGAATGTCGACGCCGCTTAGCTTCGCCATCATCCAATTCGCAATGCGCGACGGGATACGCCGCATCCAGAAATTGTCGACGCGAACCTTGCGCCATCCGCTCACGATGTCGTAGCCCGCAGCAATCTTCTCCAGAAACATCGGGATGTCCGCGGGATCATGCTGCAGGTCGCCATCCATGGCGATGATGTACTCTCCCCGCGCATGGTCGAAACCAGCCGCCAATCCCGCGGTCTGGCCGAAGTTACGGCGCAGCTTGACCACGGTCACGCGGCTGTCCACGGCGGCGATCTCGCGCAGCATGGCAAAAGTGCGATCGGTTGAGCCATCGTCCACCAGCACAATCTCGAAGCTCTCGCCGTGCGCCTCCATCACCGCCTTCAGGCGGTCGTAGAGCTCGGTAACGTTCTCTTGCTCGTTGTGTAGGGGGACGACAATGGAGTACTTGGGCACAGTCTTTTCATTATAGCTCGAACCGATCCGAGCACCGAAGTCGCGGAGGAAAGTTGCAGCCCGGCAGTAACCTCTGGGTCACTGTGCGTGGCAGCGTCGCTCGTGGGGATCGACCACGCCTTATTCCTTCAACTTCAGCTTTGACTTATTTTCTTCCAAGAAGCTCTTAAGGTCGTCCGACGCCCCCAGCAGTCGTTGCCACTGCTCATAGTAGAGCGTAACCGGGAAGCGGCCCAGTCCGTAGACGCTGACGCCGCCTTTTTCGCCGACTTTGAATATCAGGTCGCCGCTGCGTTTCTTGGTTTCTACTTCCTTCTCCAGTTGCGACAAACGCGCCTTCAGTTCCTCATAAGTTGGTTCTGCCATGCGTTCCCTCGTTTATCTTGATTGACAACATCATAGGGTCACACGCTCCCGGCGCACAAGCGGCGCGGCGGTAGCGCAGAAATACTTCTTTGTATACTCCCCTGCCATTGTCGTAAACGATGCAACCGTTATAAGCTAGTAAATCAATTCCAATGCAGGAAAGTATGCGATCGGCTTCCCGATGGTTGGTTTGGATCTGCCTGTTCCTGATGTTATGGACGGTGGCGGCAGAGTCGACCCATCATCACCCCCGGCAGACCGAATCTGCGTCGTGCTCGATTTGCATGGTGGCACATAGCGCCACCCCTGCGGCGATCTCCAATCACTCCCGGCCCGTTTTCACCACTGTCGGACTGCTGCAGGAAGAAGCGATCATCGCGCAGGCTCGGCCCCCAGTCTTTGACTTCGGCATTCGCGGTCCTCCTGCCGTATAGGGATTCCTTCAAGAGTTTGAACTCCGGCGTTTCGCGCCGGCCAATTCTCTATTTCCCTATTTCTTTCAGGAGGTTTCGTGCTTACTTCGTACAAGCAGTTCCTGGCCGCCATTCTTGGGGCATCGTTCTGCCTAGCCGGCAGTCTCGCGTACGCGCAGTCTGCTTCCATTAGTGGCACCGTCCTCGATTCTTCCGGTGCCGCAGTTGCGAATGCAGGGGTTGAAATTCATAATCCGGTCAGCCACTTTGACCGATCAACCACCACCGATAGTTCCGGAAAGTTCAGCTTCCCTAACGTTCCATTCAATCCCTACCACTTAAGTGTGACGGGTGCAGGCTTTGCTCCTTACTCTCAAGATGTTGAAATCCGATCCGCTGTGCCTTTGGACATCAAGATCAGCCTCAAGGTCGCCGGATCTACCGAGAGCGTAACGGTCGAGGCTGGAGCAGACCTGGTGGAGAATGATCCGACCGGTCACACCGACGTGGATCGTGGGTTGTTCGACAAAATTCCCCTCGAAAGCCAGTCTTCCTCAGTCAGTTCTCTGGTCACGCTCGCGTCACCCGGAGTCGCGGCCGATTCGAATGGCCTGTTTCACGGACTTGGCGATCATGCGTCAAACTCTTTCTCAGTCGACGGTCAGCCCATTACAGATCAGCAAAGTAAAGTTTTTTCGAACCAGATTCCCGTCGATTCGATCGCGTCGCTGGAAGTCATCCCCGGCGCACCGCCCGCTGAATTCGGGGGCAAGACGAGTCTTGTGATTGTAGCGACGACGCGTTCGGGTCAGGGTTTTACCACACCTCATGGCAGCGTTAACGCTTCTTATGGCTCGTTTGGAACGTCCAATGCTGGATTCGACCTGGCATACGGTGGCGCAAAGTGGGGGAACTTCATCTCTGCAAACGGGTTGAATAGCGGCCGATTCCTTGACCCGCCGGAGTTCACCGTGTTCCACGCTAAGGGAAACGAACAGAATATTTTTGACCGCATTGACTATCAACTCTCTACCGCGGACTCTATTCACCTCAACCTGGGTTATACGCGTTCCTGGTTTCAGACGCCCAACTCCTTTGACACCCAACTTGCCACAGCGTGGGCTGGCAGCGGGGGGCTCGATCCCAACGGCAATGTCGTAGGCCCTGCGGACCAACGTTCGAAGATACAGACCTTCAACATCGCGCCGTCATGGACGCGGGTGCTCAGCCCGAATGCTGTGTTTACTCTTGGCGCCTTCGTGCGGCGGGACGCGTTTAACTACTATCCCAGCAAGAACCCGTTTGCGGATCTCGGCCCGATTCAGCAGTCGACCGTGGCACAAAATCGGACGCTTGCCAATACCGGGCTTCGTTCCGATGTGTCGTATGTGAAAGGGATTCACAACCTAAAAGTAGGCGCCACCTATCAACAAACCTTCCTCACCGAGAATTTCAGCCTTGGTATCGTCAATCCGGTGCTCAACTCCCCGTGCCTGGATGCAAGCGGTAGCCCGGTCGCTGGCTTCAACGATCCATCCCAGTGCGCGGCAGCCGGTTTACAACCAAACATAGCATCGAACCCCAATGCCGCAAGTCCGTTCACTCCGCTGCTAGGCTGCTACGATTTGACCAGGGCTACTCCGTCACCGAATGACAATTGTGCCAATTCAAAGAGCACGTCGTTTCCATTCCACGGCCACACCGATGTCAAAGAGCTTGCCCTCTACATTCAGGACACTATTACAAAAGGGAGTTGGGCCTTTAATCTCGGCTTGCGCAGCGATTTTTATAATGGCCTGACTACTCACAAAGAAGTCGAGCCACGCCTCGGCGTCTCATACAATATCAAGAAGACGAACACCGTATTTCGCGTGTCTTATGCGCGAACTCTTGAAACTCCGTTCAACGAAAATCTCATCGTTTCAAGCACCGGGTGCCAGTCTGCTGTGCTGTCTACGCTTACCCCATGCGTAAACGCACCACTTCAGCCTGGCTTTCGCAATGAGTTCCACGCCGGGTTACAGCAGGCGATCGGGCGCTATGTCGTCGTGAGTGGAGATTACATTTGGAAGTACACGCACACGGGTTACGATTTCAGCATCCTGGCTTCGACACCGATCTTCTTCCCGATTGGATGGCACAATTCCAAGATTCCTGGATATGCCGTCCGCGTGAGCGTGCCGGAGATCCATGGATTTACAGCCTTGGTAGTCTTCTCCGGCGTAGCCGCCCGCTTCTTCCCCCCTCAAACGAGCGGCTTGGGCGTTACGGTAGGGCAGAGTGGGACTCCCTTCCGTATCGACCACGACGAGAAGTTCAACCAGACCACGCACGTGCAATACCAGCCGTGGAAAACCGGACCTTGGCTCGGCTTCAACTGGCGGTATGACAGCGGACTCGTTGCAGGCTCAGTGCCCTTCGCGACGGACGCGACAACCCCGGTAGATCTGACGGGCCTTACCGCGGATCAGCAACTGCAAGCTGGATTATTCTGCGGGAGCCAACGTCCGACGCTGTCCACACCTCTCACCACTTGCGCCCCTTCGCTGTATGGTTCGACTCTGGTGAGGATACCGGCGCCTGGGACCCAGAATCCGGATCATAATCCGCAGCGAATCGCTCCCCGTCATCTGTTCGATCTTTCCATTGGACATGACAACTTGTTCCACGGAGAGAAGTACAAAGTTAGCGCTCAACTCACAGTCATCAATCTAACCAACAAGTTCGCACTGTATAACTTCCTTTCCACCTTCAGCGGCACACACTACGTCACACCGCGTGCGCTTACGGCTGAGATTGGCTTTCATTTCTAACTCTATCGAGAGGACTCCGGTGAAGTACCGGCCGGAGCCCTCATCTTTTCACGTCAGGGACTTTTTCACCCGCTTTGAAACTCCCTTCAAGGAGCAATGAATGATGCCCCCGGTCTCGATTCGTCTCCAACGCGTCAATTGGGATGCTGTTGGAGTTGGTGTTCCACGTTGTGTGTGATTCATTGCCTGCTCTTGCCGGTGGTGCTGGCGTTCGCACCGACTCTAGCCCACTTTTTGCCCGGCAACGAAGCCGTGCACCGCTCGCTTGCATATTTGCTGACAGGTGTCGGCATCCTCGCGTTTCGGGCGGGCTACCGTGTGCATCGCAAGAAATTCGTGCTTGTCTTGTTGATGGCGGGAATTGCTGCGGTCACTGTAGGCGCATACGCCGGCTCCCTGCTTCCCTCTCACTCATGGGAAGTCGCAATCACATTCACGGGCAGCGCTTTCTTGATCGTTGCGCACTGGCTGAACCGGAGCCTTTGCCAGTCATGCAAGACTTGCGTGGAAACCGGCCACAAGCACAAGAACTTAATTTCATGAGCCAGTCTGTGCACACACTCGTGGCACGTTTCGGCCGGACCCAAGGGATTAGCCGTAAAGTAATGTAAAAACTGCTGGAACTATCGCTCTGCCGCCGATTCTGCTTGTTAGAATGAAGACAGCAACATTCCCGCCCTACTTGCACGAAATAGCGTTAGAAGAGGAGATAGTGGTTTGATCAGACTTGTGCCCCGGTCTTTTTTTGTCTTTGTTGTTTTTGTTCTTGCCACCGCGAGCCTGCTTGCCATCCCTGTGGCGGCCCAGCAATCGCTGGCGCCGTCGAACCCAGACCCCGCGGGGCAATCGCCCAGCCAGGACAAGTCTAAGGAGGCGCCGAAATCCCAGTCAGAATCACAAAGCCAGACCGTTCCCGGCTCCACCACTCCTGAGGGCAAAGTTGCGGGCACGTCCAATGACAGGCTTTTCTATGCCTTGCCGAATTTTTTGAGCCTGGAGAATGCCGGCAATGTCCCGCCGCTCACGGCGAAGCAAAAATTCGCTGTAGTAGCCCGTGGCTCGTTCGACTACGTTCAATTTCCCTGGTACGGTTTCCTCGCCGGCATCAGCCAGGCTGAAAACAGCGAACCCGGGTTTGGCCAGGGTGCAGCGGGCTACGGCAAGCGCTTCGGATCGGCCTTCGCCGACGGAACTATAGAAAACTTCATTACCGGCGCCATCCTCCCGTCAGTACTCCATCAAGATCCACGCTTCTTTCAGTCAGGCTCAGGAGGATTCTGGCGGCGCACCGGATATGCCATGAGTAGAATTGTTATGACCCGAGCCGATTCTGGAAAGCAACAGTTCAACGTTTCTGAGATTCTTGGCAGTGCCGCGTCGGCCGCGATCTCCACTTACAGCTACCATCCACAAGCGGATCGAAACTTGCCCAACGCCGCCAGCGTGTGGGGATCGCAGATTGGATACGACACGGTCACCATCGTGGTGAAGGAGTTCTGGCCCGATATTCACCGCAAGTTGTCTCATAAATCGAGCCAGAGAGCGCCGGGGCGCTCCAGTCCCTAGCCAGGGCGCTGGCCAGCTACTTACGGTTTTTCATGATGGCTTGAAAATCATCCCCTGGCTGGTTCGGCTGTTCATCACTACGCGCAGCGGTTCGGCAAAGCGCAGATGACGCACACAACCTTGCTCGTCAATCGCCGGTTGTTCGCTGAGCCACGGCCAATCTAGGGCTCCTTCGCCAGCATCAGGATTTACGGTGAAGTAACCAATCTGGAATGCAGTCAGATTCTGAAAAAAATGGCTGCCCTGGGAAGGCGTCACACGGAAGTCACGGAAGCCAGCTTCGACGATCGCGCGCGCTCCTGAGATTTCGTCCCACTCGACCGGAATCCCAAGCCAGGGATCATTCGATCCCCACCTCCCCACGCCAATGAGCAGGTAAGGACGGTTCTCCGCTGTGAGCACCGCATTGAAATAGGAAACGGCCTTGGCGACCTCCTGGCTGCGGCTGCGTTCAAAACGCTGTGAATCTACGACTACAATGTCATGCAGATTTTCGATCCGGCCGTTGCCCAGAACTTTTGTGCTCTGGCATACCAAACTCTGGGCATCAACCTCTGCCAGAGCCAGTTCCTGATGGTCGCGCGCCATGGTGAGGGGACGAATCTGCAGGAAGCCGAACTCCGCCGTTTCCTCGGACACGCGGGGCAGGCGAACGGCGAACTCGATCTCCACCGGATTTCCCAGCGCGTCTTCGCCGGCACGCACCAGGAGTTCGAGAATCGTAGCCAGGGGAAACACGCCGTGCTTGAGCATGGGCGCAAAGCTCACGATGCGGACTCCTGAGCGGCCCAGACCGTCGTAGACCGCGTGGTTATCGACGGAATAGGTAGAACCGACCGACTGCAAGGTTCCATCGGCTTCCGCTACATCAAGACCAAATCGCATTTCGCGCAGGTGACCGGGACCGGTGCCTTGCGGAACTCCTAGTTCCAAGGCCCAGAACTCGGACTGCGAGTTTGCCAGCATGTCCTCCACCGACGAAAATTGCACCAGGTTCCTGGGGTAGCGCGGACAAAAGGTGAGACACTTTCCGCCGTCCACCACCGCCCGCCCCATGCCCAAAGCAACGGCCGCGACGCCATCCGCAAACGTCATAGGCGGCACGGGATAGAAATTGTGCGAGCGGACCACTCCGGAAAAATCCGGGTAGAACCGCGGCCCGTGCATGGTGCCGACAACCTGTTGAAGGATGACCGCCATCTTCTCTTCTTCCAACCGGTAGGGAGTAGCCCGCACGTAGGCCTTGGCATGTTGGCTGAAGGTCGAGGCGTAGACGCGCTTGATGGCCTCGCTGAGTTCATCGAGCCGCAGCTCGATATCGGCTTGCTGGTTGCCCAGCATGAACGTCTCGTAGACTCCGGTGAAGGGCTGGTATTGCGAGTCTTCCAGGAGGCTCGACGAACGGACCGCAAGAGGATAGTGCACCTCTTCGAGGAATGCTTTCAGATCCTCTTGCAGCTCGGCCGGGAGCGTGGCTTTCAGAAAACTTTGCTGAATCTCGGAAGCGTCACCACAATGCAGGGCGAAGTCCTGCAGGTTGTTCTCAGTCAAAAACTGGTCGAACAGGTCGGTGGCGAGGACAACCGCCGGGGGCACAGCGATGCGCACGCCTGGAAGGCGCTTGCTAATGCGGCGTGTGCGCAGCAGGTGCCTCACGAATGCCAGGCCGCGCGCTTTTCCGCCGAGAGAGCCGGACCCGATTCGCAGAAAATTCGATTCTGACGGCTTGAAGGTATCGGCCTTGAAGTCGCCGATCAGCACTTCGCTCTGCTCTTGCCGGTATTCGTTGATCGATGCGATCAGGTTTCGCCGCAAGTGCTCGTGGCTGGCGAAGTCGCTGACTTTGCGCGGCCTCAGTTTGGCGGCCAGGGCAAACTCGGTTCTGGCCATCAGCCAGTGGGAAAAGTGATTGCGCTGTGCGTGGTAGGCAATGCTTTCGACGGGGACACTCTGCAGTTGTTCCTCCAGCGCGTTCAGATCGCCAGCGCGGCCGACCTCGCGCTGGTCAGACATGCGAAATACGAAGTCGCCGAATCCCATCTGTTCGGTCAAGATACGGCGTAAGTCACGAAGTAGTGTAGGTGACCGCTTGCGCAGGAATGAATATCCCTCAGCATTGGCACGAGGGCGGAATTCGGTGCGGCTGGTCTGCAGAACGACTGGCACGTCGGGTACCAGGTCTCTTACCATCCGTGCCAGCTCGAATCCCGCCTCAGGACTGAGCTTGCCGTTCCAGGGGAACTCGACATCCGAGACCACTCCGAAGAGATAATCGCGGTACTCCTGCACCAGTCGCGCCGCGTCCTCGAAATTCGAGCTGAGCAGAATCTTTGGCCGCGCCTGCATCCGCACCAGTTTGTGGGCGACGTTGATCCCTTCCTGAATGACGCGCCGCGACTGCTTGATCAGCTCGGTGTACAGGACCGGTAGAAAGGCAGAGTAGTAGCGGATATTATCTTCGACGACCAGCAGCACCGGCACGCCCATGGCGCGCGTATCATGCTGAACGTTGCGCTTGTCCTCGATGTACTTCACGATTGCGATCAGGATGCGCGCATTCCCTTGCCACAGGAATATTCGCTCAATATCGGTGACCGGATTACGTGCAACGAAGTTTTTGATCTGCCGATAGTCGTACGCCAGCACGACCACGGGGATATCCAGCCCGGCACGCCGGACTTCGCGGGCCAGTTGCGCGGCATCCATGTCGCCCACGGCGAGGTTGGTGACGATCAGATTGAATTGCGGATGAGAACTGGCAAGATCCAGCGCTTCGGCGCAACTGGAAACGTGTGTGATGCCGGGAATCTGCTGCGGGTTCAGTTCGAGCGACTCTGCGATCAGGAGTTCGTTGAGGCGTCCGTCTTCGCGGAGGATAAAAGAGTCGTAGAGGCTGGAGACCAGAAGGATGTTCTGGACCTTGAACGGCATCAGGTTTTCGAAGCCTTCAAGGCGCTCTTCGGCGTCGAGGACGCGTTCGGTGATGGGGCGGACGGACATGGAATGGATCGTTTGTGAGCTATTCATAGCGGTGGGTGCCCCAGGTCTCGCCGCTCTTGCGAGACCTGGGCGGAGGCCCTACAGTTCCAACGCTTCCTCGTCATAGACAGTCCCCGCCCGATTCCCTGTTCCCCGCTTGTGCATTAGCTCCCAGGTCTCGCAAAAGCGGCGAGACCTGGGGCACCCGGCTTCTACACCAACCCCTGGTCCAGCATTGCATTGGCGACCTTCAGAAATCCGCCGATGTTGGCGCCGTTCACCAGATTGCCGGGCGTGCCATATTGCTCGGCCGTTTCGTAGCACGTTTTGTGGATGGCAATCATGATCTTGTGTAAGCGGTCGTCCACTTCCTCGCGGGTCCAACTCAGTCGCGCGCTGTTCTGGGCCATCTCAAGGCCGGAGGTGGCGACGCCGCCGGCGTTTGCGGCCTTGGCTGGTCCGTAGAGGACTTTGGCATCGAGGAACATTTTGGTGGCCTCGAGCGTGCTTGGCATGTTCGCGCCTTCGGCAACCAGCTTGATGCCATTGTTGATCAGATTCGCCGCGTCCTTCGCTGTGATCTCGTTTTGCGTGGCGCTGGGGAAGGCGCAATCCGCTTTCACGTTCCACAGCGGATTGTGCTCCAGCTTGATGTCCGTGGGCATGAAGATCGCTTTCTTGTGCTTGTCTGCATAATCGCGGATGCGTCCACGCTTCACGTTTTTCAGCTCGATCACCCAGGACAGTTTTTCGCGATCGATGCCGTCCGGATCGTAGATCACTCCGTTCGAATCCGACATGGTGACCGGCTTGGCGCCAAAGTCGAGCAGCTTCTCGATCGTGTACTGCGAAACGTTGCCGCTACCCGAAACCAGGCAGACCTTGCCTTCGAGCGAGTCTTTCCGGCTCTTCAACATTTCGTCTGCGAAATACACGCAGCCATAGCCGGTAGCTTCCGGACGAATCAGCGAACCGCCCCAGGACAGGCCCTTGCCGGTCAGGACGCCGGTGAACTCATTGCGCAACCGCTTGTATTGGCCGAAGAGAAATCCGATCTCGCGGCCGCCGACTCCGATGTCGCCGGCAGGGACGTCGGTATCCGGCCCAATGTGCCGCTGCAGTTCGGTCATAAAGCTCTGGCAGAAGCGCATCACTTCGTTATCGCTCTTGCCCTTAGGATCGAAATCAGAACCGCCCTTGCCGCCGCCCATGGGAAGCGTGGTGAGTGAATTCTTGAACACCTGCTCAAACGCCAAAAACTTTAAGATGCCCAGATTGACCGAGGGATGGAAGCGCAGGCCACCCTTGTAAGGTCCGATTGCGCTGTTCATCTCGATACGAAAACCACGATTGACCTGAATGTTTCCCTGATCGTCAAACCAAGGCACGCGGAACATGATCACGCGCTCTGGTTCGACGATCCGATCCAGCAGACGCGCCGACTGGTATTCCGGATGCTTCGCCAACACCAATCGCAAAGAATCGAACACTTCCTGCACCGCCTGATGGAACTCAGGCTCGGCGGGATTCTTCGCCTTCACGCTGATCATTACCTGTTCAATGTAGTCTCCGGGAACTCTGATTCCCTGCGGTGTGATCACAGAAGTCATAGTCCTACCTCCTTAGGTAAAGCTGTTGCTAACTCCCGCCGTCAACGATTTTCGCCACGTCTGGCCGGAACAGCGAGATACATGGTCTCGGCTGCTACGGGTTGTTCAAAGCGCGACGACATCGTCGTTGGGCGGGACCCGCTGGTCGGTATACACCCGAAGGCGGCGGGATTCAAGTACAGTCGCGGTGCGCACCCCTTAGCTTGAAAGATCGCGCCAGTGAGACTACGCCATACCCTGAGCACTGTATGGAAACGTCGGCCTGGCTGTAGCATTCTGGGGACGAGTGACCTCTCGCCGACTGGAAGATCGCATCCGCGAACTGTGCGCCGCCGCCTGCCAAGCACCGGTGTCCGAATTAGATGCGGTCCTCAAGAAACTGCAAGCCGCGCTCCATGAGCAAATGAGCGGTTCAGAAAACTGGCTGCCGACAGTCTGGTTAGTGGTGGGAAAAGGCAGAAGGAGCGACGATCCGCCTAAATTTCAGTGTTCGAGATAAGGGACAAAGCCCTGCGTCTTCATTTCGAGACGATACACTGACGTAGTTGCGGTGATGTAGAGCGTGCGATAGTCCTTGCCTCCCCACGTCAGATTCACGGGCTGCTCAGGTGTCACAATGGTGCCCAGGTGATTTCCGCTAGCGTCCCAGACCCAAATGCCCTTAGGTCCGGTGACGTACAGGTTCCCGCTCTTATCGACTCGGATTCCATCGGGCACGCCGTCGTCCTTGCCGCCTGGTTCCTCGCCGAAGATGAGGCCGTTGGTCAGGGTTCCATCAGGGGCGGCGTCATAGACGCGTATGTTTCTTTTCTCACTGTCGTCGACATAGAAATGTTTGCCGTCAGGGGAGAAGGCAAGACCGTTCGGCTGTGACAGGTCCTTGGTAAGCAGCCGGACGTTTCCCTTTTCGTCGAGCCGATAGACTCCCTGGAACGGAATTTCCTGCTTTTCTCCCGCCACAAGATCGAGGGTTGGATCGGTGAAGTACAATGCGCCATCGGGACCGACGATCACATCATTCGGACTGTTGAATTTCTTTCCCTCATAGTGATTGGCAAGAACCTGGTACTTCCCCTCGGGCGTCACAGCAATAATGGCGCGCAACACACTGGCACAATCGATCAGCCGGTGTTGCCGGTCGAAAGTGCTGCCATCCGGATCGCCCAGTGAGATCACTTCGTCTTTCTTGCCGTTAGGGTACACGCGGAAAATCTTGTTCAGGGTTTCATCGCTCACGTAGAGGAATCCCGCTTCGTCCCACACCGGACCTTCCGTGAAGCCGAAGCCTGTGGCTACGAGGCTAAGCCTGGCGTTGTGGTCCACCAGATTCCAGAACTGCGGGGATTGCGCTTGCAGTTGGAACTCCCGGCGCGGCTCAGCGGCTGATGCCAAACCCACGGCCGCAGCAACCAGAAAAACAATAGCGATAATGCACGTTGGCATTTTCATAATGAAGTACTGGATGAAAATCCTTTTTCTGTGGAACTGATGTTCGCAGGCCGCCGACGGTGCTTTACTCATCGAATTCCTCATCAGTTTCTGATCGGTTCGATTTCCCCAAGGTCATCAGATAGCTGATCAGATCGTTTAACTCATCGGGCTTGAGCGAGGAGTTGTAATTAGAGGGCATCAGAGGTTGTGAGGCATAGTCGAGACGATCCAGATCGGACTTCAACAGAAAATGAAATGCCCCGTCGAGCGTCTGCAGCTGTAGAGAGAAATTATCTTCGTTGCGGACTCTTCCGGAATATTTCTCGCCGCTGCGGGTGGCCGCGACCGCAGTTCGCGACTGCCGATCTACGGTCGGGTTGGTGATCGCATTCCGAATCTGCTCCACCGAATGAGTGCTGGCAAATTGCGACAAATCTGAAGCGATGAAGCCTCCAGATCCATTGACCATATGGCAGCCGGAGCATCCGCCAGTGCCGAAGAAAAGCGTTTTGCCCCGTTCCGGATTCCCCGGCAACTTAAGAGCATTGCCCGTTCCCTGCAGTGTGCGTAAGTAAGCCACCACTGCTTTGACCTCGGGCGTTTGAAGAGAATGGAACGGAGGCATTCCTGTGCCCATGATGCCCTGTTGAATGATCCGCATCAGATCAGCGTCCGAGAGTTGCTGCACTGCTGGCCGGGTTGCGATATTCGGCGCTCGCTCTCCGCCCCGCCCGTCGAGGCCGTGACATCCAGCGCAACTGGAGGCAAAGATCTCCGCGCCATTGCGGGGCTCTGAAGACGTGTTCGCCTGCGGTTGCGGCTGACCGGCTTGCGCTTGTGCGCTCGCGACCAAGTCCCGGTTATGGGAGGTACCGCCAAGCCAAGCTGCGACAAGAATGGCTGCGACCGGCCAGATGAAGAAACATTTAGAGTGTGGCCTGACCTCTCCGCTCTGTTTTTGGTGTTGGCCTTTCTCCACCGTCAGCTCCTGGCCTCCATCTTTAGCCTGAACTCAAAAATCAAATCTAAGACTCTCTCTCTTCTAGTTTTGTCTGATAAAAGTGAATAGCCCATTCTGAGAATGTGTCGAACTGATGGAAGGAGGGGTTTATCCCAAGTTCGACTCGCATGTCAACTATTTCTTGCGTCCACTTATGGAAACTTGACTCGCACTTCCCCGAAATGAAAATTGCTGCTAAAGTCCGCGGGCATGTGTACAGCCAGGAGGCTGCAATGAACGAGTTCCCTTGTCTTGCCAAAACCAATCTTCCCAAAAACAGTCTTGCTAGAACCGGCAGGCTCGCGGCAGCGTTTGTCTGCTTGAGCGTCGTTTACGTGGCAGTGACTGGGGTACGACTGGTTCGAGCTCAATCCGCGCCCGGTCCTACAACCTCAGAGAGCGCACTGTTAGCTGAGTTTCGCCGTGTGGAGGTCGCGTCTGTCTCTGATGCCATAGAACAACTTTTGGGCAAGCGAATGTACATGAGTCATCGGATGCATCCGATCTTCACCACAAAGTTTGCCGGCTTAGCGCGCACTGTCCAACTCAAAAAAGATGAAGGGAATACCGACCCGGCGGCATTGAACGGAATGCTGACTGCCATCGATCAGGGATCGACAGATTCCGTATACGTCATGGTCGTCGAAAACGGCGAGGATATTGCGGGAATGGGTGGACTGATGGGGACGGCTATGGCGGCTCGCGGATACGCCGGAGCCGTGATCGATGGGGGAGTTCGTGACGTCGCTTACCTGCGCAAGATCGGATTCCCGGTATATGCGACCGGAATCGTCCCCTCCACGTCGGTGCACCACTATCGGTTTGGCGGCGCGCAGATTCCTGTTTCGTGCGATGGTGTTACGGTCAATCCGGGCGATATTGTAGTGGCCGACAGCGATGGCGTGGCCGTCGTTCCCAGAGACAAGGCGCAGGAAGTCTTGAGCATCGCTCAGCAGATGGATTTCAAGGAACACTCCATGTACCCGGTGATTGAGCAGCTGAAATCGATTGTAGAAGCGGTGAAGAAGTTCGGCAGGCTTTAAAAACAGCTCTTGCAGGAAAGTTGATTTCATCAGATAATTCGCACTTTCATTTTTGAATCAGAATTTTTGAGGCAGAATTTTCGATCCGCAGGGCAGGTGTCTCATGGCTGACCATCCAAAACGAAGTTACAACATCACGGCTCTGCAGCGCGGGTTGCGCCTTTTGCAGCTCTTCAGCGAATCGCCACGCGGACGGACCGCAAAGCAAGTAGCCTGTCTTTCCGGGTTGCCGGTCAGCACCGTGCACCGCTTCCTGGCCAATCTACACAGCACCGGATTTCTGAACTGCGGAAGCGACGGCGTCTACCACCTCGGAATCGCATGCTTCTCGATCGGGCAGGCTGCGCTGGGCCAACTCGACATCCGCAGACTCAGTCTTCCCTACCTCCAGGAACTGAATCAGCAGACGCGTGAAACGATCCATCTGACGGTGCGACACGGCCTGTCCGCAGTGTACGTCGAGAAACTCGATTCGCCGGAGCAGTTGCGCATCCACTCACGCATCGGCGCCGGGGTCCCTTTGTATTGCACGGCGGTGGGCAAGGTCATGCTGGCCCACATGCCGATGGACGAACGAGCCAAGGTGCTGCGCCAATTGGATTTGAAAAAATTGACGCCGAACACGGTAGGAAGTTTGCAGGAACTGGAAGCGGAGTTGCACCGCGTCCGCAAGAATGGATATGCCTGCGACCTCGAAGAGCACGAATTGCACATCCGATGCATTGCCGCACCGATCTGGGATCACGCGGGAGGCGTGCATGCCAGCTTGAGCATCACGGCGCCGTTGGTGCGCATGCCGGTCAGCCGGTTGCGACAGCTTGCGCCTCTCATCCAAGTCGTGGGTCTGCAGATCTCCCGTGAACTCGGCTATCAGGCCACAGGAACAACAACGTTGACCGACCGGTTACCCCTGGTCCGATCGCCTCTGGGCCGCTCGTCTATGGGCCGATCACTCGTAGGTAAGAGCGGTGCCTCGGAGGCGAGCCTTGCCAAGCCAGTTTTCTAGGCAGGCCCCGAGCCGCGGTCTGCGAATTGTTGCTCTGGTGTTGAGTGTGAACTGCTTTGCGTTGTCTCTGCGTGCGTACGCTGCCACGGCTGCTCACTCACCCTGCCGCGTGCAGTCCACGACGTTCCACGGATGGAAGACGCAAGAGATTTCGAACGACTGGGTACGGCTGGTCATTGCGCCGCAATTGGGCGGCAGGCTGATGCAGATTGAGTTCGGCGGGCATCCCTACCTGTTCGTGAATCCGAAGTTCATGGGCAAATATATTTCGCCTGCCGAGGCGGCCAAAGGCGAGTGGATCAACTACGGCGGAGACAAGCTATGGCCGCTGCCGGAAGGTCGCGGCGACGAGCAGCACTGGGCGGGTCCAGCCTCGGACGTTCTCGATGATGGCGAATATAAGTTTAGCGTCGTGTCGCAGGATACGACCTGCAAGGTGCGCCTGGAAGGACCTGCCGACCCGGTCACCGGCTTGCAATTCTCGCGTGAGATTGCCGTAGGCAGCAATTCTCCCAAAGTGTCTTTTCACGCGGTCATGAAAAATGCGACGGGCCACCCGATTCGCTGGTCGGTCCAGTCGGTGACCCAGTACGACACCTCCGACACACAGGTGCCCGCCCGATACAACCACGAGTTCTGGGCAGTCGCTCCCATCAACCCACATACTGCTTATGTGGACGGATATCACGTTCGATCAGGTCTCGCAGATGATCCGTCGTTCCAGGTTGATGAGGGTCTGTTCACGCTTCACTGGCTGTATTTGGAAAATGAAGTCTGGCTCGACTCCGACACGGGTTGGATTGCGGTGGTCGACAATTCAGCCAGATACGGAATGATTGAGCGTTTTCAGTGGGCAGGCGACCTGGAGTATCCCGGAAAAGCATCGGTGATTTTTTACAAGAACGGCGCAGCGTTGGCACTGGACGATAATGGTGTGCCGGGGTTGCGCTCGGCGAATCCAGAAGAGGCTCCGTACTACATGGAAGCTGAAATCAACAGCCCCATGGTGCGTCTGAATCCGGGCGCTTCGTACGCGCTGGATACCGAATGGTTTCCCGTGCGTCTGGGTAAAGACTTGAAGACTGTCACCGCGGCGGGCGTGGTCGAACGCCCTCTTTCGGCGTCCATGTCCGCGGATGGTCTTCAGCTTTTCGGACTGTTCGACGTGTTCTTCCCCGGCAAACTTAGCGCTCGTGTCTTCGATCTGAACGGAGCCGAAAACGACGTAGAGATAGAATCCGTTGATCCACTGAAGACGGTGGAGTTAAGCCGAACGATCAAGGTGTCGCCGCAGGCAACGCGAGTGACAATCCATTTGAATGATGAAGAGGGCATAGACCTCGGCAGTTTGGGTGAGGCAAAGATCACGAAGCTGCAGAAGGATTTGTGAGAATAACCGCAGTAAACATGATCGTAATATTCACGTGTCTGGGGGGCAGGTGTCTCGGTGCAGTTACAGATAACAATCCCCCTGCCTCCACATCGACAACCATCGATGTGCGCGCCGACGATCTTCTGGCTCAGCCACCGGCGGCCAACTGGACATCCTACAACGGCGATTACACCGGCCGCCGTTACAGCAGCCTTTCTCAAATCAATCCCTCGAACGTTCCACAGTTGCGCGCCCAATGGGTGTTTCATGCGCAAAACACCAGAACCCTTGAAGTGACACCGGTTGTAGTGAACGGGATGATGTTCGTGACCGCGTCGAATGATACTTTTGCCCTCGATGCGCGCACGGGGAGAGTGGTTTGGCACCATTCCTACCCGATCTCAGAAGGCCTGATCGACGACGCGTCCCGGCACATCAACCGCGGTGTAGGCGTGTGGCACAACCGCGTCTACATGGAAACGGACAATGCACATCTGCTTTGCCTGGACGCGCGCTCTGGCAATCTGATCTGGGACATCTCGTATGCCGGGTGGAACAAGAACTACGGCGCGACCAGCGCACCGCTGGTCGTGAAGGACAAAGTGTTGGTAGGAACCTCGGGCGGCGATGACGGCGTGCGGGGATTTGTGGCTGCCTACGATGCCGTGACGGGCAAACTAGCTTGGCAATTCTGGACGATTCCCGCTCCCGGCGAATTTGGTTCCGATAGTTGGCCCGGCAAGCTGTACCTGCACGGAGGCGGCACCACGTGGATGCCTGGTACATACGACGCCGAACTCAACACAATTTATTGGGGCACAAGCAATCCCGCTCCAGATTTTGACGGAGAGGTCCGTCCGGGAGATGACCTCTACACCGACTGTGTACTGGCCCTGGATCCGGATAGCGGAAAGTTGAAATGGTATTTCCAGTTCACGCCGCACGACTTGTTCGACTACGACGCGGTGGAAACTCCAATCCTGATCGACGCGACGTACAGGAAAGAAAGTCGCGAACTTCTGGTGCAAGCGGACCGGAATGGCTACATCTACGTGCTCGATCGAACCAACGGCAAGTTCCTTTCGGCGACGCCTTTCGTTGAAAAGCTGAATTGGGCAAAGGGCATCGACGCCCAGGGCAGGCCGATCCTCACCGGGATCAAGCCGACACCCGCCGGCGCGAAAATATGTCCAGGATATTCGGGCGCGACGAACTGGTATTCTCCCTCCTACAACGAGTCAACCCACACGGTGTATTTCATGGCCCTGGAGGAATGCGAAACCTACTTTTCTGGACCGACGGAACCTTTCGAGGAAGGAAAGACCTACTATTCGACTGGAGTCAAACGCATCCCCGGGGAGAAATCGGAAAGAATTCTGATCGCATACAGCCTTGATACGGGCACAGTCGTGTGGAAATATCCCCAGATCGGGTCGGGACACTCGTCGGGCGGGACCATGACGACGGCGGCGGGCTTGATATTCTTTGGAGATGATGCGGGCTCGTTGGAAGCGGCTGACGCCCGGAGCGGCAAGCCGCTGTGGCACTTCAACACAGGGCAAGACATGAGCTCATCTCCCATGAGCTATGCGATCGACGGGAAGCAGTACATCGCGATCGCCGCCGGAAGTGACCTTTTCAGTTTCGCCTTGCCCTGACGTTGTTTACCGTACAAAAAGTAAAAAGCAAAGGAGCTTCAACATGCGACTCAATTCGAAGTGGAACCGGCGCAGTTTCCTGGGCACGGCTGGCGCAATTGCAGCGTCGATAGTGGCGCCGGGCAGGCTTTTTTCGTCGTCCCGCGCTGCAGCAAAGGCAAGCACATCCGTCACTGGTTTTGGGCAGACCGGCAATCCTTACGAGGAGCTTGGCCTGACCACGGTGATCAACTGCGAGGGCACCATGACTGTGCTCGGCGGTTCCCTTCTCCGGCCGGAACTTGAAGCTGTGATGGCGATGGCGGGGCAACACTTCGTGAGCATTGCGGACCTGGAAGTCGCAGCCGGCAAGCGCATTGCCGAGATGCTAAAACTGCCGCAAGGCTACATGGCGCTGGTCACCTCCGGCGCTGCAGCCGCCATCCAGTCTGGATTGGCTGGCATTCTCACGGGTGACAACGAATCGTTCATCCGGCAGATCCCAGATCTGACAGGCATGAAATCAGAAGTCATTATCCAGAAATCGCATCGCAATCCGTTTGACCACCAGTTGCGAAACACGGGAATCAAGCTGGTCGAGATTGAAACTCACGAGCAGTTGCGGCAAGCGGTCAACGAGCGAACGGCGATGATGCACTTCAGCAATTTTGCGAATGCCGCCGGGCAGATCAAAGTCGATGAGTGGCCCAAGCTGGCAAAGCAATACAACGTTCCTTGCATGAACGACGCCGCAGCAGACACCCCTCCGGTCTCGCATCTTTGGGATTACACCAACATGGGCTACGACCTTGTCACCTTCAGCGGCGGAAAGGCAATCCGTGGTCCGCAGTGCGCCGGTCTATTGATTGGACGCAAGGAGATGGTGGCGAACGCGCTGCTCAACAACAGTCCGCATGAGGACACGATCGGCCGCAGCCAGAAGGTGGGCAAGGAAGAGATTATCGGAATGGTCAAAGCCCTCGAGCTCTATCTCAAGGAAGATCATGAGGCCCTGGCCAAAGAGTGGCAGCAGCGGTTGGCAGTGGTCTCGCGCGAAGTCACAAAGGTTCCTGGAGTGAGCACTTCATTTTTCACGCCCGAGATCGCGAATCATGTTCCTCACATGCAGATTACGTGGGATTCGAAGATTTCATTGACCCCAAAGGAGGTTTCGGAGCTGCTGCGGAACTCGAAGCCATCCATCGTCATGGGAGGCGGCGAAGGCCGACCGGGCTTGGCCATGAATTCCTTCATGCTGCGGCCCGGCGAAGATCGAATTGTGGCGGAACAGTTGTCGCGCGTTTTGCGCGACAACTCGGCTTAACGACTGGCACGCGCAGCCAGGACTCATGGATTTCCGAAGAATATTGCGCCCAACACCTCCCATTGCCGGGCGCCTTGACGAACAGGCGGGTTGAATCCCTCATGGCACGGGCATGCGGCGTTTGGATCCTTTCTTCTCCAACCATGCGTTGAACTCCTCCACCATCTGTTTCGTCCACTTTGCGTCGATCTGTCCCGGCGTGTATTTGCCTTCGCGCAGCATGGTGTGGCCCCATTCGTCGACCAGATGGTCCATCTCCGTGTCGTCGGCAATTTTCGCGGCGAGTTGTGGAGGCACAAACGTAATTCCTTCAGGATCACCGATCGCAATGTCCCCCGGCATCACAGTTACGTCGCCGATTCGAATGGGCACATTGATCCCAGTCAGCATGACGTTTTCCAAGGCGGACGGATCGACGCCGCGCACGTAGCACTGGAACCCGGGCATCTCCTGGATGCCCGTGACGTCGCGAATGGCACCGTTCACGACCAGGCCGTTGTGGCTCTTGGCGAAGATGGCAGTGGCAAGATTGTCTCCAATAATGGTTCCGTAGCGAATTTTGCCAAACAGATCGACGACCAGCACATCGCCCGGCTTCAGAATATCGATGATCCAGGAATTCTCATCGCCCACGCGGTTTTCCCTTTTTCCATTCGCCCGAATGACCAAATCGACGTCGGGACGTTGCGGCATGAAAACCGCGGTCACCACGCGGCCAACCAGCCGTTCGCCGGGATTGATCACCTTCCAGCCACCTTCGAATTGGTTGCGATACCCCGCGTCCTGCAGGACGTCCCAAGCTTCATCGGCAGTAACATCTTTCAGGCGAGAGACCACGGACTCCGGCACATTCGGACGACCATCGGGAAACCGGTCGCCGCGCCATTCCGGGGTGAACTCAATGCGCTGCTCCCTGGAGAACAGATCCAGTTGGCCATAAGCAAAAGTCGTCACGGCCAGAATCATCACGGTAAGAAGCACCGCAAAAATGGTTGCAGCGTGAATTGCCTTGGTCATCATGGTCGAGTTCTGCACAGGTCCTTAGCGCGGAAAGTTGATGTTGAAGTTGATTTCAAACCGCTGGCGAAAATATCACACAAGCTGCCTGCGGAACTAGTCAGGGCGGTGTTTTCGGCGCGAAAGCCAATACTCGCTTGAGGCTCGATCTACACGGAATCATTAGACTTGAACCGACTCTTGCGTTAATTCCTGTAAATTACTAACGTAATGGCACTTTAGAGCTATTCCACCTCCTTTGGCCCCACTGGTACTATGTCTTCCGTAACTGGTGTGTAGTAAATCCTGCCGGAGAGCAGGGCCGTTTCCCCGACGGCACACCCAGTTTAGAAAGTTGACCAGGCTTTTCCCAAGGTACGAATCGATTTCCCCTTCTGAGAGAAGCTCGCTGTCACACTGAACTGCGACTGCAAATCGTCGTTTGCTGGGAGGCAAACTCAATGCGTGTAAGCCGCAACAATCTCATCCTTTCGGTTCTGCTGGTTTCTCTGACTCTGCTGGGCTCGGCCTTTGCCTCTTCGGTCACCATGACTTATAAGGGTCATCAGGGCGTCGTTGCGAAGGACGGTTCACCCTATGTTGGCTATCCTTACTACGTTTCGATCAATGGCAGCTCTACTTTGACACCGCTGATGTGCGACAGCTTCGACAACGATGTGCATCTGGGCCAGACGTGGACCGCATCGGCTACCCCTTTTCTGCAGGGCATCAAGAACAGCATGTTCGGCCCTGCCATGACGCTCGATTACAAAGCTGCCGGACTGATCTTCAAGAGTATGTTGGGTGGCCAAATGAGCACAACCGCAGCTCAGTGGGCCATTTGGGGCTTGTTTTCGACGAATGCCTCGACCAACCCCTACTTCATTGCCAAGAACTTCAGCTCGATTGACGCCACCTACCTGGCGTTGGCCGCGTCTGCTTCGAACGGCGCATTCAAGGGACTGGTGCTCTATACTCCGACCAATGGTAAGCCGGGCGTAGGTCCGCAGGAATATATCGGTTACAGTACCGCAGTACCTGAACCCGGAACTCTGACCATGCTCGGCACCGGGCTAATCAGCCTTGCCGGCCTCGTTCGCCGCAAGCTCGCGCGCTTATAAGCTGTTAGATCCTTAACCGGACTGCTTCTTTCGCTTTCTGACGAGTCCATTCCACGCCGCACAGCTGTAATTGCTGTGCGGCCTTTTTTTATCTCACAGGAGCGCAGCGGGTCAAAAGACCTGAGTTCGAGTCTTGCGTGACTCCGTCCTGACGAGGCGCTCGGCGGCGCGACCTCGAGTTGAAAATCGCACTTCCCGATCGCGAGTCCTTGTAGTTTGTGCTAATCATCCTGGTCGTGTGCCTGCTTCAAATGTTCTATGTCAATTTTGTCCATTTGAAGCATTGCCTGCATGACCCTCTTTGCTTTCTCAGCATCTTTGTCTTGCAACATCTTTCCCAGAACAGAGGGAATGATTTGCCACGACAGACCATATTTGTCTTTCAGCCAGCCGCATCTTCCTTTTTCTCCGCCCGCGGAGAGCCCTTCCCACAGCTCGTCCACTTCTTGCTGCGTCTCACAATTCACGAAGAAAGATATAGCAGGCGTGAACGTGAATTGCGGGCCGCCGTTGAGTGCGAAAAAATCCTGTCCATCGAGTTGGAATGTCGCGGACATTACCGTCCCCTTAGGTCCTGGCCCTGCTTCTCCACAGCGAGTAACCCTCACGATCTTTGAATTCTTGAAGACAGAAATATAGAAATTCATCGCCTCTTCGGCTTTGCCGTCGAACCATAAGAACGGGGTGATTTTTTGCACAGAGTGCCTCTTGCCTTTCTTCATGGAATTCCTTCCCTTACCCGCTGGCGCGTTCTTGCAACTGCGTCTCGCGGAGTTTGCCACCTGCCCAAGCACACGGCATCGCAAGAGCGATGAGCGCGAG
>WNFC01001037.1_pt1 | contig 35690 bp, 36 predicted proteins | sample 5400541 | NCBI WGS metagenome assembly WNFC01 (sample SAMN13153342, study PRJNA577476) | soil metagenome | isolation source: 120 cm saprolite under Douglas fir tree site 2 hole 2 replicate 1 | place: USA:California | collected 2015-04-18
TCGATCGAAAGGGCCTTCACGAAGTCAGACACAGAAGGCAGTGGCGGCGCGTCAAGCCCATTGAACGAGACGTCCACGGCGCCTGACTTCACTTGGGCACGATCCAAAATCGACTTCAGGGGGACACCGGTCCATTTGGCGTTCCCGACTGCACCATGCTTCCACTGACCCCCGGGAACGCGAGGCTCGAAAAAACTGCGAGAATTGCCGGAACATTGATTGACGGCGATGATGGAGGTTGGGTCGAACCGCGATCGAAGTTCGTCCACACTTAGCTGCAACGGTTGCCGGACGTGGCCGCTGACATTGAGTCGAAATGTACGAAGATCCACGGAAGTCGGGATCCCTTCGAGGTGCCACCGAACGAAGAAAGCTTCGTTCGGCGTGAGATCCTGTCGAAAATAGTGGATCGGTGTTTCCAACTGTGGCGGCCGGTCGGTGAGCAGAATCATCTCTGTTTTTTCCGGGAATCGAACGAGGTCAGTCGGACTCGATGGAATCCCCACCACAGAATTGATTCGATTGCAGGAAGACGTCAGTGCCGCAGCACCGGCGGCACCAATGAGTTGCAAAAATCCGCGCCGGTTCATGAACACCTCTGACTTTTGCTGTGCGATCACGCCACTGCCCACAACTTTCTCTCCACACTCACAGCAAGTCCGGTTCCAGTCGCAGGAGGGAGCAAAGTGGAATCCGGAAAACGTACCCCATTGCTCTTGCGGCGTATAGGGACGCCCCCGCCGTTGTTTCGCTGCCACCGGAGGCGAGTAGTGACGGCCCTTGGACACCGTCCGTCGAGGCGTGGTCACGGTCGCTCCATTTGGTGTTGAGGTTCGAAGATGAGCAATCCCGCCACCCAAGCCCGAAACCGGACTGCTCACCGTCAGGATCAGCCCCAGCAAAAATACGTTCATGCCCATGGACAGAGTCTGCCTTGTTGGAAGGAACAGCGTCCAAGCAGTAGTTTTCATTCGCGATTAATCGAGCTTATCGGCTGGAATTGCCCGAACGGGGCGGTTTTCGCGGAGTACTGGCGAGAAGCCGGGCACGCCCGAGCGCGAATGTTCGGAACGCGCCCGCCGGACCTTGCGGTTCCGGCCCGGTGCGCCAAATGAGGGAAAAATTGCGCACGACGCTGAGACCTGCAACCTGCGCAACTTTCAGCGGACCCAGTTCCAGCTCCTTGGAAATGGCCCAACGCGAAACGAAGCCGATGCCGAGTCCTGCTTCCACTGCAGACTTGATCGCTTCGGTGGAATCGAGGTTCATCACATTGTTGAAAGACTTGAGCTTGAAGCCGGCATTTTCAAAAGCTATCTCGACCACGTGGCGAGAGCCTGAACCATGTTCGCGCATAAGAAGCCTGGAGGCCACAAATTGGTCGCGAGACAAACGATCAGACTCGAAAGCCGGCGGCGCAATCAAGACCAACTCGTCTTGCATGAAGGGCTCGGTGCGAATGCCGCGGTCGCGTGCTGGTCCTTCGATGAGGCCAATAGCCAGCTTGTCCTCAAGAAGAAGTTGCACGATCTCGTCAGTGTTGCCGCTGTGGAGCGAGAACTGGACACGCGGATTCTCGTCGAGGAAGGCTCGGAGTAGACGTGGGAGAAGGTACTGCGCAATCGTGGTAGATACTCCGAGGGACAATTCACCTGAGACCTTGCCACCCTCCCCACCAAGTTCTTGTTCCGCTTGGGAAACGAGTGCGGCTATCTTTTTAGAGTATCAAGCAGAAGAGATCCTTGCGGAGTAAGAGAGACGCGATTGGCGCTGCGATCAAAGAGGCGAATGCCGAGATCGTCTTCGAGCGCTTTGACTTGAAGGGTGATGGCGGGCTGTGTGAGAAAAAGGTGTTCCGCCGCCTTGCGAAAATTGAGATGTTCAGCAACGGTGCGAAAAACCTTGAGACGGAAGTTTTCCAGCTGGGCCACATGATAATTATTCCACCGAAACGGCCAGCCAGGGGAGCCCAATGTTTCTTGGGATGGGCCGCGATCTCCGTGGCCCCATCAAGAGGTCTTTGCGTAATCAGACTTTCTATCGTGCCGATTGCGCGAGCGTATCGGATTTTGCTTCATGCTGGCCGATGACCGATGCCTTCAGCTCACCGGCAGGAGTTTCCAGATACATACGGCCATGGTCTATCCGGGCGTCGACGCTGGCCTCACTCACTAAGGTGGTGGGAAAGTAGTCGAGCGCGGTCTCATATTTGACTTCATACACTTTTGCCCCCACGCGCACCTGCAACGTGTAAACCCACTCGGTTGGCGAGAGTGGAGCATCAGTGCCCGAGTAGTAAGACATCTGCTCCGGTCCTGACTTGCTAATGCTTAGCACCTGGGCGGCTTGGTTGGCTGCGGCATGCGCCGACACTGCGGACGATAGCGCGAGTCCGGCAAAGAGCAGATACAAGAGATTCTTTTTCATAACCATCCTTTTCAATAGGCTGTTGCCTACCTACTTGATGAGAGAAGCTGCAGAATCGCCCTTGAGTGTTTCTTATGTGCGATTAGTTTTCTTATGACTGGATTGAGCGGCACAGTCGCGGACGGCACGCAGGACAAGAAGAAACGTTCCGGCCCGACCCGATGGTTCAGGCGCGCGCGAGCCTAAAGACTCAGATTGCGGCTTGCGGTCCCCGGCGGCGACCAGTTCCTCATGGACGGTAATGTAGGGAGTTCGTCCCGGCAGCTTTGGTCTGCCCCAGCGCGTCGCATAAACCACAATCGCGATTGCCCGATATAATGACAGAGGCAAGTGATGCGCTCGCGTAAGAGTTCCCTCTGCCAGCTGTAAGTTCATTGGCATGAAGAACCTTGCAGTATTGCGCAATGGCATACGACTTGCTTGTTCCCCTGTGTGGGAAGTAGTGGTCGCCGAACGATACGACCTGTGCACGCTGCCCTTCGCATTATCGCGCTTTGCACGCTGTTCTTCGCGAGCACCCTTTTTCCGTTTGCGCAAACCCTGAAATACTCCAAACCTCCAAACGCCAAGAACGGCGAGCGTATCTTCAAATCTGGCTGCATCGCTTGTCACGGCAGCGACGGTAGGGGCACTCCGCAGACCACGGCAGGATTCGAGCGACCGGACACGTTTCCCGATTTCACCAGGTGTGATCAAACCACGCCGGAACCCAACTCCGTGTGGAAAGACGTGATTGTGCACGGCGGACCGTCACGCGGCTTCTCGCAAATCATGCCCGCATTCGGCGAGCTGCTGACTTCGGAGCAGATCGACGATGTCATCGCCTACCTGCGTACCTTCTGTACCAATAAGCACTGGGCCAGGGGAGAGTTGAATCTGCCACGCGCGCTGATTACAGAAAAAGCCTACCCCGAAGACGAGGTCGTAATCTCGACCGCAGTCAATGCCCGCTCAGCTCCTGGTGTAACCACAGACATCATCCACGAGCAGCGCTTCGGAGTAAGGAACCAGATCGAGATTGACGTTCCTTTGACCTTCCAAGACCAGAATCACACCTGGTATGGGGGCGTCGGTGACACCACGATCGCGCTGAAGCGCGAAATTTTCTCCAGCTTACGTTCAGGATCAATCCTGAGCCTTCAGGGAGGCGTGCTCGTGCCGACCGGCAACAAGACGCGAGGCTTCGGCACCGGCACCACTACCTTTGAGACCTTCGCGGCTTTCGATCAGCTATTTCGTACTAACACCTTCTTGCAGACGCAGATAGGAGCCGATCTGCCGCGTCATACCAACATCGCTCCGCAATCGATGTTTTGGCGGATCGCGGTAGGCCAGAGCTTCGCTGCGAATCGTGGCCTCGGCCGGCTCTGGTCGCCGATGGTCGAGTTCGTTGCCGCCCGTGATCTCAGCACCGGAGCGAAAACCAACTGGGACATAGTTCCAGAGATGCAGGTAACGATTAGCCGAAGACAGCACATCCGCGCCAACCTCGGAGTACGCACGCCTGCGACGAATACGACCGGACGGCCAGTTCAAGTGATGATGTACCTTCTGTGGGACTGGGGAGACGGCAAGTTGACCGAAGGCTGGTAATGCGCAAATACATCTGGTACTCAGTTGTCACTGCAGGGATATTGCTCGCCTCCTCTACTTTTGTGCGAGGTGGCGCGGGGCAGCGTGGGCTGAAGCCCGAGTTTCATACCTCGGACCGGTGCGTTGCCTGCCACAATGGAATGCGAACGAAATCGGGTGAGGACATCTCCATCGGCTTCGATTGGCGCGCCAGCATGATGGCGAATTCTGCGCGCGATCCGTACTGGCAGGGAAGCGTGCGGCGCGAGTCTCTCGATCATCCGGAGTCAAAGCCTGTGATCGAAAACGAGTGCTCGGTCTGCCACATGCCCATCATTCACTTGCAGGCGCAGGTCAAGGACCGCAAAGCTGAGATCTTCGCGCATCTTCCGTTTAATCCTGACAACAAGGACAACGCTGCCGCCGAAGACGGGGTCACCTGCTCGGTGTGTCATCAGATCGCCAAAGAGAAGCTGGGCAGTCGCGAAAGCTTCAACGGCGCATTCGCCGTCGATACTCCCGAGCGCGATGACCAGCGTCCAGAGTACGGTCCCTTCGTTATCGACGCCGGACACCAGCGCGTGATGCAGTCCTCCACAGGTGGCTTTCTGCCTACCCCGGGCGCTCATGTTCGCGAGTCGGCACTCTGCGGCACCTGCCACACGCTGTACACCAAATCTCTGGGGCCGGACGGAAGAGAGATCGCCACTTTCCCCGAACAGATGCCGTTCCTTGAATGGTTACACAGCGATTATCCAAGCAGGAGCAGTTGCCAGTCGTGTCACATGCCCGAAGTGGGCGAGAGAGTGCCGGTTACCGCCCTCTTCGGCGAGCCTCGCGAAGGTATGCATCGGCACGAGTTCGTTGCTGCCAACTTTTTTATGCAACGTATGCTCAACAACTATCGCGCTGACCTGAGCGTCGCCGCGCTGCCACAAGAGCTCACGACGGCGGCCAACAGGACGGTTACATTCCTGCAGGCCCAATCTGCTCGGGTGAGCATTCGCAATCTGGAATCGACCTCTAGTGGGCTGTCGATGGAAGTGTTTGTCGAGAATGTTAGCGGGCATAAGCTTCCTACCGCCTACCCGTCGCGCCGAGTGTGGCTACACGTCGCGGTCCGCGACAGAAACGGGCAAACTGTTTTTGAATCGGGAGCACTTAATTCCGACGGCTCTATAAAGGGAAATCGCAACGATAGCGACCCGTTGCAGTTTGAGCCGCACCATCAGGAGATCACAAGCCCCGAACAAGTCCAGATCTACGAGCCAATCTTGAAAGATTCGGCAGGTCACGTGACCACCGGCCTGCTCTCCGCCGTCGGATATTTGAAAGACAATCGCCTTCTGCCATCGGGATTCAGCAAGGAGAATGCCGAGAAAGATATTGCGGTGATTGGCGAGGCTGCTGACGACCCCAACTTTACCGACAAAGGCAGTGTCGTTCGCTACTCGGTCTCAACCGGAAGCGCTGCAGGCCCCTTTCATGTCCAGGCCGAACTCTGGTATCAACCGATCGGATTCCGCTGGGCTCACAACCTTGCTCCATATACCGCAGAGGAGCCACAGCGCTTCGTAAGCTACTACGAATCGATGTCGTCTAGCACAGCAGTGGTACTGGCCAGGGCGGAAGCAACACACTAAAATTGCCGGGGAAGCCAGTCGACCAAGCTGTGTTCAGTATGTTCAGCATGAGGCCGGACTTTTTTGCGCAGCTCGATTTGAATCCACTCGGATCGCTATATCCCCGTGATCACGCGTTTTTGCACGCCCGTCAGGAGAGTTGCGACTACCTCTTCGGCATATCGCTGGCGCGAGCCCCGTGAAGTTGGCCCATCATGGTGAAGTTCTAGTTCGCTCTGGGCTTTCCTGTTGATGAGACAACGGTCGACCTCGGCGCGTTTTCTCGCGCCAGTGTAACTTTCTCCTAATTGGATTTAGGAATGAATGGCGGCGATTATCCCACAATAGCCGATCACAGGGCAGCGATTCTTACGGTCGGGTACAAGTGCCGGCACCTGGTTCGTTCCTATTAGCCAACTGCTGGCGATCAGGCCTCATAGAATGACGAGTCCAATTCCCGGGATGTTGGGCCCATAACATCCTGGCTGCTTTGGAGAGAAGGTCGGGAAATCCCCAGCTTCTGCATCTTGTGAATCAGCGTAGTGCGCTTCAAGCCAAGTTTGGCGGCTGCGCCTTTCGGACCGCCGATCACCCAACCAACTGCTTCAAGCGTTTGCAGAATCAGAGCGCGTTCGGAGTCCTTCAGAGTTGTTGCAGCCGCTGACGTGACGACGCCTTGAGTTCCTGTCGCCGGCAAAGGATTGGGAAGCACGCCCTCGTTTGAAAGGATTACCGCACGTTCAATCAGGTTCTGCAGTTCGCGGACATTCCCCGGCCACGGGTAGGAGCTAAGCGCAGACATCGTTTGCGAAGGAATGTGTTCGATTTGCCTGCCCATCCTGCGGCCAAAAATCTCGACAAAATGTGCCACCAGAGCCGGAATGTCTTCGCGGCGCGCCCGCAACGGAGGCAGTAGAACAGGGAACACGTTCAGACGATAGTAGAGGTCGCTGCGAAATTCTCCTTGCTTCACCATCTCCGTCAGATCACGGTTTGTTGCAGCCACCAGCCGAACGTCTACCTGGTGAGTCCGGGCGCTGCCTAAGCGTTCAAACTCCTGCTCCTGCAATACGCGTAGCAGTTTGGGCTGCAACGTCGGCGGAATATCGCCCACTTCGTCAAGAAATAGCGTGCCTTTGTCGGCTAGCTCGAAACGTCCAATCTTTTGTGCTATGGCTCCGGTGAACGCGCCTTTCTCGTGGCCAAAGAGCTCACTTTCCAGCAGATCCAGCGGAATGGCAGAGCAATTCAGCCTTACGAATGACTGTCCGCAACGCGAGCTGATGTTGTGAATCGCGTGCGCGATCAGCTCCTTGCCGGTGCCGGTTTCTCCCTGGATAAGAACGGTGGAATCCGTAGGTGCGACGCGTTCGACTTGTTCGAGCACGGCTTCCAGAGCAGGACTGTTGCCTATCACCTGCTCGAATCTACGTTCATAAGAAACTTGATCACCACTCCCGAATTTTGCGAAAGCTCCCACAGAGGCCTCCTGGCGCGCTTGCACGCTCCTTATCGGGCTCAACTCTCCAAAGCCGCTCGAACACTTTCGAGCAGGGCTTCATCCTCGAACGGTTTGGCCAGGAACTCCACCGCGCCTGCTCTCAACGCCTGCATCCGCATTTTTGTGTCGCCGTGTGCGGTGATGAAGATGGTCGGAATCCTGCAATGTTCAGCGTTCAGCCTGGCCTGCAATCGCTTTCAACAGGCCCTGCAATGCACTGCGCATTGAATCGTCATCGTCGACGATCGCAACCAGTTTGGTCTTGCCCTCAGTAGCCATAGTGAAAACCTACCATCGCCGCCAACAACGGCGCAATTATGCTTTGGTATAAGAGCTCTAATTCCCCCGCGTGGGTCATTGATGCGCCTGGGGGTGGGCAGGCAGCGTTAGGTAGAAGCTTGCGCCGCGCGGAGAATTGTCCGCAGCCCACAGGCGGCCCCCATGGGATTCAATGATGGAGCGGCTGATCCGAAGACCCATGCCGGTTCCATGAAGCTTCGTGGTAAAGAACGCGTCGAAGATCTGGTCCGCCTGCTGCGAGGGCAGCCCAACGCCGGTATCGCTGACCGATACCATGAGTTGGTCGTTTTCCGCTCGCTGTGCCTTAATGGTGAGCTCGCGCGTTCCGTCCATGTCCTTCATCGCATCGATCCCATTGATCATAAGGTTCATGAACACCTGCTGCAATTGCACGCGGTCCCCCATGACCTGCGGAATATCTTCTGCGAGCTCCGTTCGGACTGAGATGAAGTGTCGCGCTACCTCGTTGCGCATCAGGGCGACCATCTCTCGAATGATCTCATTCATATCAACCAACTCCCATTGCGGAATACGCTTCTGAAAGACCAGGCGAATTCGGCTGATGATTTCCGCCGCGCGATTTGCGTCTTTGACGATTCTCGACGCGGCCTCGCGCGCCTCTTCCACATTGGGTTGATCACGGTTAAGCCAGCGCAAGCAGGTGCTGGCGTCGGTAACGGCCGCAGCAATCGGTTGATTCACTTCGTGCGCTAGCGAAGCAGTCAACTCACCCATGGTCGTTACCCGGCTGACGCGTGCAAGATCCTCCTGCGCCTGGCGCAGCGCCTCTTCGGCCTGCTTACGCTCGGTGATGTCCGTCGAGCTACCCACGAATTGCACCAAGTCCCCGGATGCATTCAAAACCGGATGGCCGACAGTGCGGATGTGTTTGACAGCGCCGTCTGGAAGAATGATTCGGAATTCCACTTCGTAATCCGACTTTTCACGCATTGCTCGATCGATTAGCTCTTGCCACTTGACTCGATCCTCCGGATGAACGCGCTGCAGCCGTTTTTCCCAAGCAGGCATGCCCTCTCCTGGATCGAAGCCATATATGCGATACCATTCCTCGGACAGATACAAGGCGTCTTTTCCCTCAACCTGCCAGACCCAGCTCCCTGTATGGGTGAGCCTCTGCGCTTCGGCCAAATACGCCTCGCTCCGTCGCAAGCTCTCCTCTGCCCGCTTCCGCTCGGTTATATCGATCAAGGTACCCATGAATTCAATAACGTCGCCGGATGGACCGAAAACAGGATGCGCCACTATCTGAACGTCTCTGATCTCGCCGCTCGGACGGATGATTCGGCAATCCAGTTCGTAGCCCGTTTTTCTGCGGATTGCCGTCTCTATGACATCGACCTACCTGTCTCGATCCAACGGATGAATGTACTGGACCCGTTGTTTCCAGGAGGGCGGTATCCCTTCTTTATCTAACCCATGGATGCGACGCCATTCCTCGGACACGTGAATGAGGTCTCTGGTGGTCACGTTCCATGCCCAACTCCCCACTTGGCTCAGCCTCTGCGCTTCCGCTAAATAGGTTTCGCTTTGCCGCAGCTTCTGTTCTGTTTGCTTGCGCTCAGCAATCTGAACTTTCAGGTCCTCATTAGTCCAAGTCAGCTCCGAAGTTCGCTCCGCAACTCTCTGCTCCAGTTCGTCTCGCGCCCGCGTAGCCCGGCTCATTAGCGCCGCGAAAACCAGAAACGCAAAATAATAGAGGCCGCGAGAGATGGCGTTGAGTTCAGGCTCGAAGAAATAGATGCGAACAACCGACGCGACCAAAGCGGCTAGAATCCCGGGCTTGGTGCCTCCATACCAAAACGTGATCGCGATTGCGGGCAGCCCAAATGCGATAAATGTCTGAGGCAAATGGAAGTATAGAAGCGTACGCGCCAAACCGAGAGCTGCTGCGACCGAGCCGAAAGCCAATCCATACCGCGCAGTAGCGGATGTTGCCGGGTGTGCAACCCCCTTCGCATTGCCCGCATAGCTCATTATCGAAAGTCTCTTAGCTCTCCGCGCAGGAGTTCCGTGAAACGACCCGCCGCGAAGTCTTGGTAACTGACGTCCGCTCTCCAGGATCGACACTGTTAGACAGCGGCGGCAACAAGCTACCTCCTGCCGCTCGGAAGCTCAAGCTTGGCCGCCATTCTGACCAGTTCCGCTAGTGATTCAGCCTGCATCTTCCGCATCACGTGTCCGCGATGGATCTTCACGGTGATTTCGCTGGTCCCCAACTCAGAAGCGATCTGCTTATTGAGCATGCCTGAAACCACCAGGACCATGACCTCGCGCTCGCGTGCGGTCAACGCATCGTACCGCTTTCGCAACTCGGCAAGCTCACTCTCTTGTTGGCGCGTCACCCGGTCGCGATCCAAAGCCTGGTGGATCGCATCCAGCAAGTCCTGATCCCGGAAGGGCTTGGTCAGGAACTCTACCGCACCGGATTTCATGGCCTTAACCGACATCGGAATATCTCCATGGCCAGTGATGAAAATAATGGGAATGCGGACGCCCGCATCAGCCAACTCGCGCTGAAAGTCCAGACCGTTGACTCCAGGAAGTCTCACATCCAGAATCAGGCAATTTGGGCCGTCTTGGCGTTTGCTGCCAAAGAACTCTTGCGCCGTCCCGAAGCCCTCGGAACGCAAGCCCACCGACTTCAGTAGACCCTGGATGGATGCACGCACGGCGGCATCGTCATCAATCACGAACACCGTGGGAGTGTCTGCGGGCTTCATTCTTGAGCCTCGGCTTGGGTGGGGAGAATGAAGCAAAAGCTTGCCCCGCGTGGGGAGTTGTCGGCAGCCCACAGGCGGCCACCGTGCGATTCAACGATGGAGCGGCTGATCCGAAGTCCCATGCCGCTACCGTGAGGTTTGATGGTAAAGAACGCATCGAAAATCCGGTCCGCCTGCTGTGGGGGCAGCCCCACGCCGCTATCGCTGACCGATACCATAAGTTGCTCGTCTTGCGCTCGCTGCGACTTGATAGCTAACTCGCGCGTCCCATCCAGAGCCTTCATCGCTTCGATGCCATTGACCATGAGGTTCATCACTATCTCGAACGGATCGCTCACCCGGAAAGAGAAAATCGGTGGCGCAAAGAAGTATGCCAGACACCCAACTGCGATGAAAGAGACAACGGCCGATGAAAGAAAGCTGCCCTGGAGGGACAGCAGTACGATGATAATTAGATATAGACATACAGCCGTGGCGAGATTCAGCCGGAGGCGGAAGCAGAAAAAGGTCAGCAATGCCAGAGCAATGGCGCCAGCCAAACAATTGCGCGACTGCGCGACGGAATCCATGGTTTTGGTTATGCAGCATGAGACCTAGTTCCCTAGGAAATATTGTGCGCCCAACTGCCCATATGGCCAAGTCTCGTAGCCTCGTAAATGGGCCTCGGCTTGCCGTAGCCTCTCTCCTCGGCCTGCTTGCGAACCTCGATACCGGTGACCGTAAGGTCTGGGACGAAGCGTGTGGCCACGATCGCAAATCTGAATGTCTATCGTGCCCCGCCTAAAACCGCCGCCAGCCTGCCCTTTCAACGGTGTGCAACCTTGTGCACAGAACGTAAAGTTTCCTGCCGAAAGCGATTTGACTTGACGATGCCGTGTCCTCGTGGCTTACTACTAGCCCTACCTAGTACTAGGGCTGAAAGTGCAGCCCGAATTTCCACGAGTCACCACGGAATTAAGGAGAACCCAGCATGAAGTCACCCAGGTTCACACGCTTTCTGGCCGGCGCTTTCGCCACAAGTCTGCTCGCTTCGTCATTCGGATGGGCACAGATGTCCGTGGAGAAAGTTGTCGCCCTCGACAGAACCCTGCAACACGTCAAGGCCACCTACAACAAGATCGACTCCAGACATCAAAAAATGCTGGACGGCTACGCCAATATCGTCCATTTTGCGGATGTCTGGCACACCAATGGGATGCGCTTCACCGACCCGTCTTTTGTGGCCCGCGTCAAGATGGGAACTGTGTCGGCAAGCGCGCCTCCTCCGGCCGGAGGTCTTGTCCGTGCTTCGAATCCAGCTACGGATGTGGCCAATTCCTCTTTTGCCGGTTTTACTCAGAGCGAAACGTCCACGGCGCGTTGTGGCAATAGCGTGGTTGTGGGCTTCAATGACTCGGGCAGCGTGTTTGAAACTCCTTATTTCTATACCCTCACAGGCGGTCAGGCCTTTAGCGGTGCCGCCTACTCTACCAACGGCGGCGCTTCGTTCACCGATGGAGGACCAATCAATCCTGGTTCGGGCAATGGAAACTTCCTCGGTGGCGACCCTGGAGTCAATTGCTCCGACCCCAGCACGTTCTACTACTCGCAGATCTTCCTCTACTCGGATAGCAATTTCAATCCATTCGCGGCGGTTTCCGTGAACAAATCCACAGACGGTGGCAAGACTTGGGGCGACCCAGTGCCAGCGATTTCCAAGGATGGCTTCAACCATTTCCTCGACAAGTCTTGGTCCACCATCGATCCTTCGAACAAGAGCCGCATTTTCGTCTCCTACACCGACTTTGACTTTTCGCAGACCAATAGCTGCGGGACCAACTATCCGGGGAGAACCGCCATCGAGTTCGTAGAATCCGACGACGGCGGAGCCACCTGGTCTCCAACTCCCAACGTGGCCATCGAGGTTTGCGGCAACGCTGCGGTTCAAGGATCACAGATGGCTGTCGATTCTCACGGCACGCTGTACATCTCTTGGGTAAACTTGGGCAGCAACTTCCCGTTCGGCCCGAGGTCAATCCAAATCTCCAGCTTCAAGTCTGGAACGTTGTCCGCCCCGGTGACGGTCGAAGCCAACATTCAGCCCGGCGGAGATTCCTACTTTTTGCAGGGCGAATTCCGTGACTTCCTTGATATGGCGATGGCTGTCGACCATTCCGGGACCTCCTCGGACGGCACTCTGTACATCACGTGGGCCGATGGCCGGGACAAGACTGTTCCCGATCCTCTGGCCATTCAGGGCTTCTATGCTTACGACGACGTTCTGCTGCGGGAGTCTACGGACGGCGGCAACACCTGGGGTTCTACTCCACGCAAGGTGAACAGCGACATCCAGTCGAGGCTGGGCAGTGGTCATGACCACTATCAGTCTGCCATTGCCGTGGACAACCGTGGCGTCGTCGGCATCTGCTGGTACGATCGCCGCGATGACAATGAGAACTTTGCCATCAGGCGACATTGCGGGGAATCCACCGATGGCGGGTTCAGTTTTACCGATGCCAACATTGGAATGAATGGATTCGCTCCGACCCACGGTAACGATGTGTTCATTAATCCCATTTACATGGGCGACTACGACCAGTTGACAAGCGACTTTACCAATGCCAACTCAGGGTTCGTCGGCGCCTTCGAGAACCAAACCAAGCGTGGCAATCCGGACGTTTTTGTTCACCCGATGAACTAGGTTCTCGGATCGTCACTTCGGGGCGGCAGCGGCCGCCCCGTTTTTTCTTTTGAAACCGTTATTCCTGACGGGTGAGCCAGATCGAGTATGGCTCGGCGTCGTTCTTCGTTGAGCTGGAGTTCTCGCGCGGTGTGGCGGGCCGCGACCCGTTTTTTGTTTCGGATTTCTTTTTATATCGTTTGGTTTCGTTTGTCCACCCGCAAAACCTCCTCCCCTGATTAAACGCACGCACTCGCGAACATCTGCTGAGGGCCAGCGTTTGTCGCAGGCCAGCAGAACGGTGAGGTCTGTAACTCATGCTCTTATCATAAGTTGGGAACCAAAGGCACTGATAACCAATGCAATACCTACCTCAAGGTCGATTGCCTTATTGACGCAGTTCTGCCGTAATCTCAGAACAGTTATGAAACAGCGATGGGTTTCGATAAGTGCGAATGTTACGAAAACCGGAATAGGAGAACCAACGTGTCGGCAACGCTAGAAGAACAACTACTCCTTCGCTCCCGCGCAGTCGTCTCCCGGGTGGTGGGCGGCGAGACTCTGATCGTGCCCATACGCGGCAAGGTCGGAGACCTAGCGTCAATCTATAGCTTCAATGAAACCGGTTCACTGATGTGGAGACGTTTGGAGACGCCGAGGACCCTGGCGGAGCTGGTTGCCGACGTCGCGCAGGAATACAACGTGGAGCACCACCGGGTTGAGCAAGATGTGAAGCAGTTTGTGAATGACGTGCTTTTGGTTGGTCTGGTCGAGGTCCAAAACTCTGTGACTGTGGCGGGGACTGAAGGGCCAGTGGGGCGGGAAGGACTGACGGCAGCGGGCGCGTGAGATCGCGTCCGCTGTTGGCAGAGAGAATCGAGCGGCCAAGAATCGAGACGCAATGGATCAGTTAAGCTACGCAGCCTTCAGCGCAGATTTACATCAGCGCCAAGCCGGCCAGCGCACGCCGATGCAAGTTTCCATTGAAGTGACGCGGCGTTGTCCGCTGGAATGCCAGCACTGTTACAACAACCTGCCCATGGGAGATCAGGATGCTCGCAGCCGCGAAATGACTACGGAAGAGCACTTCCGCGTGTTGGATGAATTAGTCGAGATGGGCTGCTTCTGGCTTCTCTATACCGGAGGAGAGATTTTCGCCCGCAAGGATTTTCTAGAGATTTACACCTATGCCAAGAAGAAGGGGTTTCTGATTACCCTCTTCACCAATGGCACGCTCATTACGGAAAAGATTGCGGACTATCTAGAAGAATGGCCGCCTTTTGCCATCGAGATTACCTTGTACGGCCGAACGAAGGAAACGTATGAAGCGCTGACTGCGATTCCGGGCTCCTATGATCGATGCTTGCGCGGGATCAAGTTGTTGAGGGAAAGAGGACTGCCGCTGAAGTTGAAGACCATGGCTACCAGCATCAACAAGCATGAAGTGTTCGCGATGTGGCAGTTTGCCGAGGAAGAGCTTGGCGTGGAATTTAAAATGGACGGGCAGATCAATCCGCGCATTGATTGCTCCCAGAGCCCTCTGGCGGTGCGGCTCACGCCCGAGGAGGTTGTGGCGCTCGATCTGCATGCTCCCAAGGGTGTGAGCGAGTATCGCAGGCTGGCGAAGCACGATCTGGAGAATCCGCCAAGCCTGGCACAAGGCGATACGGTGTATTTCTGCGGCGGCGGGATGAACTCATTTGCCATCAATGCCTATGGAGAGATGGGCATTTGCGTAATTTCGCAGCAGGAGACCTTCAGCGTTCGAGGTGTTGGCGTGAAGTCAGTTTGGGAGGAATCTCTCCTTCAGCTCCGAAGTCGGAAACGGACGCGGGTGACGAAGTGCATCCAGTGCCGTATTCAGTCGCTGTGCGGAATGTGTCCCGCCAACGGCGAACTGGAAAACGGGGATCGCGAAAGTCCAGTAGAGTTTCTTTGCCACGTGGCACACCTGCGGGCGGCAGCGATCGGAGTTGAAGTTCCGGCGCATGGAGAGTGCGAGTTCTGTGCTGGGGGAAGCGAGCATGAGGCACTGATGGAGTCGGCGCACCGGATCGCGAGCAAGGAGATCGATGTTGAAAGTTGGGTCGGACCGCAGCAGATTCTGCCAATTCTGAACAATTCGAATGTAGCAGCGGGCGGCTGTGGAAGTTGTGGGAGCCACTGACAGCATCGCAGGCGGAGGCTAAATGAATCACGAGATCAGTCAAGCCGACGGCAAGAAACCGTACGAGCCACCGCGATTGACAACGATCAATCTGCGCCCGGAGGAGGCGGTCTTGTCACACTGCAAGACTGGCACAGGCGGGGGGAGCGCACTGGGGAACTGCCATGCAAGCTTCTGCATGTCAATTGGGTCCTAGCCGTGTTGTCGTGTCTGACCTACCAGACCAAAATGATCAGCAAGTTTACCAGCAAGCCATTAGAACACTTGCAAGAAGAAACTACTGTGCTCCGCAATCAGGTCAGAGTAGGCGGAGTGTCAGTTCAGTTCGTCTCCGTGGACAGTGCTGCGATTGCACTGCTGCCTCCCTTGGACCAGTTCCAGGTCGAAATGGGCGTTCCCGACATTGCTATTCAAGTCGAATGGCTCCCAGAGCTACCCGTGAGCCCTGCGCGTCAGTTGTTTGATTCTGGCTACACTTGGCGATTGTATGACGCTGGGTCGGAATTACGGTTCGACTTCTTTGCTCCAGCGTTTGGGAGACTGCCCTACAAGAGGCTGCTGATAAACAGTGAATTTTCCCGGGCAAGGCTGCAGATGAACGAAAATTCCTTTGCGGGCATGACGCGTGGGCCGTCCCCTCTGGAGTATCCGCTGGATGAGTTACTGATCATGCACCGGCTCACGCAAGAGAAAGCGATTGAGCTGCACGGGGTCGGCATCGTGGGGCCCGACGGCGCCAGCAACTTGTTCGTCGGCCATTCCGGAGCGGGCAAGAGCACGACGGCGCGCCTGTGGAGTTCGCTCCATGATGTAGAAATCCTGAGCGACGACCGCATCATTGTTCGTGAAGATAGGGTTCGTAAGGACAAGATACGCGAGGATGCGAACCGAATCTTCATGTACGGAACGCCTTGGCATGGCGAGGCGGCTTTCGCTTTGCCGGGGCGCGCTCCCCTGCAACGAATCTTTGTTCTGGAGCATGGGCATGGCAACGTGCTCACGCGGCTGACGAGGAGCGAGATGGTCGCGGAATTGTTTGCGCGCAGTTTTGTTCCGTTTCACCGCCACGAGTATGTGGACTCCGCGTTGACCTTTCTGGAGCGAGTCGCGGATTCGGTTCCTTGCTATCGCTACGCCTTCGAGCCGGACCAGCGTGCCGTCGAAAGAATTCTAACCTTCCATGACTAGCAGCTCTCACTCGAAGCTGTTCGAAGACTTGAGCCGGGAACTGATGCAGAACGGATTGTCCGTTCGGTTTCAGGCGCGCGGTGCCAGCATGTCGCCGCGCATCCGCGACGGCGAGATTGTCTATGTTGCTCCCCTAATCGTGAGCAAATTACGAGATGGCGATATTGTCTTGACTAAATCTAACGATGGCTTTCGGATCCACAGGCTTGTGGTTGCCGACCATGAGAAGGATTTCTTTATCACCAGAGGCGACTGCGGACAGCAAGACGATCCTCCGGTTCGAGGAGACGAGATTCTGGGTATCGCGGAAGCCAAAGAGGTGCAGGTGGGACGAAAAATCGTCCGCGCGAAGCTGAGAGGAGCTGGTGGCCACATGGTGCGGTGCGCGGCACGGGGGCAGGTAATCCTCAAGAGGCTTTGGAGCGCGTCGCGTCAGCGGACGATTTCGTCCAAGGCATCACGCGATGCGTTGCCAATTCTGGTTGGCATCGCTGGACTGATTCTCTGGCCGTTGGCTGCAACCCACGCCAACGCCCAGGTTGCCGCGGATGCTTCGACCTCGGGAACGGGCCTGATTACAGGAACCGTCACCTTCAAACACACCACCACGGCCACGGCAAACCGCTTGCTGCTTGTGGGACGATTCGTATCCGTAAGACAGCTGAAATCCGGCTGAAATCAGTTCCGGGTTTTGACGCTACGCTTCTCAATAGACTCCTAGACCCGCCGGAGTACTTGATGAGGCATCCAAGGTCAAAGTTTGACGCAGCGGTTCTTCCAAGGCACGCATGACCTTTTCAAATCCTGCGAAGTCCAAGGACTGAGGGCCGTCCGAAAGGGCGCGCTCGGGACAAGGGTGGACCTCGATAACGAGTCCGTCCGCACCCACCGCAACCGCCGCGCGGGACACTGCTGCAATCAGGCTCTGCTTCCCTGTGCCATGCGACGGGTCGGCGATGACTGGAAGGTGCGAGAGATCCCGGGCCAATGCCACCGCCGCCAGGTCGATGGTGTTGCGCATTTCGGTTTCGAAGGTTCTAATGCCCCGCTCGCACAGCACAACTTGTTGATTGCCACCCGAAAGAAGATACTCCGCAGCCAGCAGCCATTCCTTGACGGTGGCCGAAGGGCCGCGCTTTAACATGATGGGTTTATTTACCGTCGCTAGCCGGCGAAGCAAAGCAAAGTTCTGCATGTTGCGGGCGCCGATCTGAAGCATTTCGACGTGCTCACAGATGATGTCAACGTCCTCGGTGCTCATGACCTCCGTTACCACCGGCAGGCCAGTTTCTTCATGTGCCTCCCGCAAGATCTTGAGCGCTTCCAGGCCAAGGCCCTGAAAATCATACGGTGAGGTGCGAGGTTTGTAGGCGCCTCCCCGCAACATTGCTGCGCCCGCTCGCTTCACTGCATGCGCCGTGTCCATTAGCTGTTCACGCGACTCGACTGAGCAGGGGCCAGCAATGACCACAACTTTCGGGCCTCCAAATGCCACTCCGTTCACCTTTACGATGGTTCGCTCAGGCTTGACTTGGCGGCTCACCAGTTTGAAGGGTTGAGCGATGGCGACCACGTTGTCGACTCCGGGCGCTACCTGCAGCGCCTCGATCTCGTGCCGGCGCCCGCTCCCGACGGCTGCCACAATGGTGCGCTCGGTGCCCCGCGTGATGTGAGGCTGGTAGCCCGCTTCGCGGATGCGCTCAATCACGTGCTCGATTTCTTGTTGAGTTGCCTTCTCCGACATGTTGACAATCATGGGTAGCCCTCCTTTGGATTTTGCCCTGCAAAAGCAAAAGCCGCGATTCTTGATCGCGGCTCCGAACTGAAACTTGACTAAAACTAGGTGACCGTATGATTCGATCTCCCCTCAAGCTTCGCCGCAGCCGCTACTCCTGGAAACCAGTAGTAGGGGCAAGTCGCGGTGCTGGGAGTAAATCGAGTCATAAAGCTCAGTCCGTCAATTCACAATGACGAAGTGCGCCTGGAAAAACTCGCTGCGCGTGGGACGTGGGACTACTGAATCGAACTCGCCGTGCTAGAGAACACATTGTTCGCGTTCGATCCGATCAGTCGAATCGTTCCCACGACCAGAACCAGAATCACAGCAAGCATCACCGCATATTCAGCGATGTCTTGCCCATCATCCCCAGACCAAAGTTCTCGAATTAACTTGGACATTTGCTCTCCTCCAGGCCGCAGTCGTTCCTGCGAGAGGAAGAACCGCTTTTTAGTGCACCCATGATGCACGCGCCGCAAGCCCCTTGTCAAATGCGGGATTTGGGGATTTCCACAGGAACATCACGGCGTCTAAAACTTCTCCGGAGTACGCAGCGCGCGCATCGGGCCAGATTGAGCAGGGGCTACAAGAGCTTGAGCGGAGTGCTGCGCGTACTGCAGAACTCGATTGGGAAGCACGCCCAAATACAACGTAGTCACCACACTGAGGACAAGGGCTAATCCCAACCCAAAAGGAATGGGTGTGACCGGAACCTCTCTTCGTGATTCACGCATGTACATCACGACGACAATGCGCAAATAGTAGTAAGCACCCACCGCGCTGTTGCTGACACCGATCAACGTCAGCCAGATCAAATTAGCTTTCAAGGCCGCACTAAAAACATAAAACTTGGCGAAGAAGCCGCCGGTCATTGGGATACCGATCAGCGAGAGCAAAAAAATCGTTAGCGTTGCTGCCAGCAGCGGGGAACTGCGGCCCAAGCCTTCGTAGTCTTCGAGCGTGACGTAACGTTCGCCCGCATTGGCGAAATGGCTTACCACGGCGAATGCGCCCACGTTCATAGCGGCATACGCAGCCGTGTAAAACATAGCGGCGGAGGTACCGAGATCCGGAGCTGCCGCAAATGCAACGAGCAGATAACCGGCATGCGCGATCGAAGAGTATGCAAGCAGGCGCTTTACGTTGTTCTGAACCAGTGCGCCAATGTTGCCCAGAGTCATGGACAATGCGGCCGCAATCCAGATGAGCCAGTAACGTCCAGGAGCATTGATGACGAACACTACCCGCAACAACACGGCGAATGCGGCCGCCTTGGGCGCCGTGGACATGAAGCCTACGATGGGGGCCGGTGCTCCTTCATAAACGTCTGGTGTCCAGATGTGGAACGGCGCGGCAGCTACCTTGAATCCCAGGCCAACGAACATCAATGCCATCGCCACATAGACCAGCAACTCGACAGGCCCGGCCAACAGCGTTCGGCTGATGTCGTCAATATTGGTCGAACCCGTGGCGCCAAATATGAGTGCCACGCCATAGAGGAAAAACGCAGTCGCAAACGATCCCAAGAGGAAATACTTGAGCGACGATTCGGCACTGGAGGCATCATGGCGCCGGAACCCCGCCAGAATATAAGTGGATATGGAAGAGATTTCGAGAGCGATGAAGATCAGCACCAGTTCGACTGCTGACGACATCAATGCCATGCCCACTACGCCGAAGAGAATGAGTGCGTAGTATTCGCCCGCGCGGATCCGCTGCACTGCCATGTATTCATACGACGTGAGGATGACGACAGCAGCGATGGCAATCACCAGAAAGTGAAAGAACACGCTGAAGGCGTCAACCCGGATCATGTTTGAAAAAGCCAAGCCCGGAGATTGCGACATATACCAGGTCGCTGCCATTCCAAACAGAGCACCCACAAGAGCGATGAGGCCCAGGACCTTCTGGCTGGCTTTTTCATCCAGGATAGGATCGAGCAGCATTACTACAATGCCGAACGCAGACAGCACCAATTCTGGCAGGATGCGGATGTATTCCACGCTCTGCGGAATCGTCTGCAGCAACGCGGGCGTCCAACGTATGGCTTCGAAAACTGTCACTGGCCAACCACCTTACTCGCTACCTGCGCGAAGGGAGTAAGCGCAGCGTGTACTGCAGGATCAATTGCGCCCAGCCACAGGATAGGCGCTACCCCCATAACCAGGGCGGCAAGAGCGCAAGGCCAGACCGCGGCCTTCTCAAAGCCGGAAAGATCAGGCAGGGAATTGTTCACGGGATGCGTGACTTTCCCAAAGAACACCCGTTGATACATCCACAGCAAATAACCGGCACTCCAGATCACGCCGGTAGCCGCGAGAATTCCATAGATCGCTTTGGCCTGGAATGCGCCGCTCAACACCAGAAACTCGCCAATGAATCCATTTAGCAACGGCAGACCAACCGAGGCGAGCACGATGAACAGATACGAAGCAGCGTAGGTCGGCATGGGCGACGCCAGACCTCCGAACTCGCTGATCTCGTACGTGTGTCGCCGTTCATGCAGAATGCCCGCCAGCATGAACAGGGCGCCCGTGGAAACTCCATGGGCCAGCATCACGAACATCGCGCCATTCAGTCCAGCCTGCGTGAAGCTGAAAATGCCCAACACCACGAAGCCCAGGTGACTGACCGAGGAATAGGCAATCAGCTTCTTCATATTGGGCTGGACCAGAGCCACCAGGGCGCCATAGATGATGCCGATCAGCGCCAGGGTCATAATCCAGGGCGCATTGCGACGCGATTGCTCGGGAAAGAGGCCCAAGTTGAAGCGCAGCATGCCATAGGTCCCCATCTTAAGCAGTACTCCAGCCAGCAGGACAGATCCAGCTGTAGGAGCCTCGACGTGCGCATCGGGCAGCCAGGTATGAAATGGGAACAGCGGGACTTTCACGGCAAACGCCAAAAAGAATCCGAGGAAGAGCCACTGCGCCGCGGCCGGAAAGTTCGGTAGAGCGCCGCGTGCGATCTGATCGCGGATTACAACAAAATCAAAGCTGCCGGTTTGAGCGTAGAGCCAAAGGATTGCCGCCAACATGAACACCGAGGCGATCATGGTGTACATGAAGAACTTTACCGCGGCATAGACTTTTCGTTCGTGACCGAAGATTCCGATCAGCAGCGCCATCGGGATTAGCGTAGCTTCCCAGAAGAAATAGAAGAGGAACAAGTCTAGGGAAGTAAACACTCCGATGAGCGCAGTTTCCAGTATCAGCAGGATGATGAAGAATTCCTTCACGCGTTCATGGACTGACTTCCAGGAGATGAGCACGCAGAGCGGCGTGAGGAACGTGGTCAGAACGACCAGCCAGACGGAGATGCCGTCGATTCCCATGTGATAGTGGATGTTGGGGCTGGTAATCCACTGCTTGTCAACCTCGTACTGGAAGCCGGGGAGCCAGCGGTGGAAATAAACGGGCAGGTGCAACGACAGTACAAATGTCAGCAGCGAAGAGACCAGTGCAAAAATTCGGATATCGCGATCGCGGCGTGGCAGCAGCACCAAGAGAAGCCCGCCGGCCAGCGGCGCGAAGGTCACCAGGCTCAGGATGCTGGAACTGAGGTTGTCGGTACTCATCGGGCTCCCGTCCACACCCAGATCATGTAGGCAATCACCGCGGCCGACCCGGCCGCAATCCATCCTGCGTAAGAACGCAGATTGCCGGATTGCATGTGGCGGACTTCGTCGGAGAGGTGGCGAGCGCCGTCGGCGGCGTCATTGACAGTGTCGTCGATAACTCTGCGATCGACACCCTGCCACAAAATACGGGTTGAGCCATCAATCAGCGGTTTGACGAAGACCGCGGCGTAGAGTTCATCGACCCAGTACTTATTCACGATGGCCTCGTAGAAGCCGCCGAGCGCATCCGCAATCTTCCGCGGAAGATCTTTGCGCTTGTGGTAGAGCAGATACGCCAGCCACCATCCCAGAAGGGCCACCGTAACCGACGCGCCCATCAGCAGGTATTCGGTACCGCGGCCTGCACCCTCGACTGCGCCTTCAGCAACTTCCGTGGCGCCGAAGACCGGTGCGAGAAAATGCTCGAAGCGGTTTCCAATTCCAACCAATCCGCCAACCAGCGAAAGGGCTGCAAGAATCATGAGCGGGACCAGCATCACCATGGGACTTTCGTGGGGCCCGCCGTGCCCGGCTTCAGCGTGTCCATGAGGGCCGTGTCCGTGCGCATCGATCTGGGCGCCGTGATAATCGCCGAAGAATGTCATGTACAGCAGGCGGAACATGTAAAACGACGTAATGAATGCCGTGATCACACCGATCAGCCAGAAAATCCAGCTTCCATGGGGACTGGAGTACGTCTTCCAAAGGATTTCGTCTTTGCTCCAGAAACCCGCCAGCGGCGGAATCCCGGCGATCGCCAGCGTAGCGATGCCCATGGTCAGGAATGTCCACGGAATATATGACTTGAGCCCTCCCATTTTCCGCATGTCCTGCTCGCCGCCAACTGCGTGGATTACAGATCCCGCCGCAAGGAAGAGGAGGCCCTTGAAAAACGCATGCGTCATCAAGTGGAAAATTCCGGCCGAGAACGCTCCGACGCCGCAGGCCATGAACATGTATCCCAGTTGCGAGACGGTGGAGTAGGCGAGAACTTTTTTGATATCGGTTTGCGCGATGCCGATGGTCGCGGCGAAGAATGCAGTGAGCGTGCCGATGATGGCGACGAACGTCAGTGCGCCAGGGGCCCGCTCAAAGATCACGTGCGAACGCGACACCATGTAGACGCCAGCAGTCACCATTGTGGCGGCGTGAATCAGCGCCGAAACAGGTGTCGGCCCTTCCATTGCGTCAGGCATCCAGATGTATAAGGGGATCTGCGCGGATTTGCCGCAAGCGCCTACCATGAGCAGGATGCCGATCGCCGTAAGTAGCCCCGCGCCAGTCGTCTCCGCGGACAGCGGCTTTACTGAGTCGAATACCTGCGTGAAATTCAGCGATCCGAAGTGCTTGATCAGAAGAAACAAGGCAATCAGGAATCCGAAGTCCCCGATGCGGTTCACAATGAAGGCCTTCTTGCCGGCGGACGCTGCTGAATCCTTCGTGAACCAGAAACCGATCAGCAGATAAGACGCCAGGCCGACGCCTTCCCATCCGATAAACATCAGCAGATAGTTGTTGGCGAGCACCAGCGTCAGCATGAAAAACATGAACAGATTCAAATAAGCGAAGAAACGGTAGTAGCTGGGATCGTCCCACATGTAGCCGACGGAATAGATGTGGATCAGAAAGCCGACTCCGGTAACCACGAGCAACATGACCAGCGAAAGCTGATCGAGGTAGAAGGCAAAGTCCGCGCTGAAATTGCCGGAACGAATCCAGTGCGCGAAAAATTCATGATAGGGAAGTGTTAGAGACGAAAACTCCACGGCAACCCACAACGCCATGGCGAAGGCCGCCCCGCTGAACACGAGTCCCACCGTGCTGACCGCCTGCCGCGAGGACTTTCTTCCGAAAAAGCCGTTGATCGCGGCTCCTGCCAGCGGCAGAACCGGAATCAGCCAGAGATTGAGATGAGGCGTCATAGTTTGAGCAGATTCACCTGGTCTACATTCAGGGTTTCGCGCGTGCGGTAGACAGCGATGATGATCGCCAGTCCAACAGCCGCTTCCGCGGCCGCCACCACCATCACAAAGAAGACGAATACCTGTCCGGCCAATTCGTGCCAGTGGGCAGCGAAAGCGACGAAGGAAAGATTAACCCCGTTGAGCATCAGCTCAATCGACATGAAGATGGTGATGATATTGCGCTTGATGAGGAAGCCAGCCACACCGCAGGCAAACAGAATTCCACCGAGCACCAGGTAATACGATAGCGGTACCATCACTGCTCCTTCCTTTTCTGCACAGCTTCGGGCTTGCTGGCGAGCACCACCGCGCCCATGATCGCGATCAGGATGAGAACCGAAGTAATTTCAAAGGGCAACAGGAACTCATGGAAGAGCAATTGACCGATTATCTTCGGATCTCCAGGCAAGGCGCCAATCGGCACGGCCTCGGTTCCGGAATGCCGCAACACCACCCATGCCAACAGGATGCTTCCAATCAGCATTCCAGGCACACCGAATAAAACCGCCACACGACTCCCCTTGGTACGCTCTTCTTCTCCGGCGTTCAACAGCATGATGGTGAAGACGAATAACACCATGATGGCGCCGGCGTAGACAATTACCTGCACGGCAGCCACGAATTCTGCGCCGAGAAGCAGGTATTCCCCGGCCAGCGCGGCCATCACTGCGATCAGTGAAAGAGCGCTGTTGATGGGATGGGTCTGCGCCAGCAGGTTGATTGCCCCTGCCACGCAAACGGCCCCAAAGGCCAGAAATAAGATCAGATGGAGACTCATGAAATCAGTTCTCGGCTCTCATTTCCCAGTCCTCAGTAAAGCCTGCCGCACGGGAGCAGTTTCTCAGAGCGCTCCGACGCGCCGTTAACTGAGAACTGAGAACCGGGAACTGAGAACTGTCTTGCCCCTACCAAGCCACAGCGATTGCGGTCGCCACCAGATTTACCAAGGCCAGCGGCAGCAGGAATTTCCAGCCAAAGGCCATCAGTTGGTCGTAACGGAAACGCGGCAACGTCCCGCGCACCCAGATATAAATAAAGAGGAACACGAAAACCTTAACTACAAACCAGAATACTGGTAAGAGCGCCTGCAAAATCGGTGGCCCGAAAATTGGTCCGTGCCATCCGCCAAAAAACAAAAGCGTGGCGAGGCAGGCTACCGTGATCATGTTGGCGTACTCGGCCATAAAGAACATGGCAAACTTCATTGCGCTGTACTCGGTGTGGTAACCGGCGACCAGTTCAGTTTCTGCTTCCGGTAAATCAAACGGGATGCGGTTGGTTTCCGCATAGGCTGCCATCAGGTAAATGAAGAAACCGATGAACTGTCCGTGAAAAATATTCCAGCGCGGAATGAAGCCCCAGAAATGTCCGGCCTGAGAATTCACGATGTCGCGGAGACTGAAGCTCCCCGCCATGATCAGCACGCCAACCAAAGAGAGGCCCAGCGAGATCTCGTAGCTCACCATCTGTGCGCTGGCCCGCAGTCCGCCCAGCAGCGAGTACTTGTTATTCGACGACCATCCCGCCAGCGCCACTCCGTACACGCCCATCGACGTGACACCGAGGACGAGCAAGAGCCCAATATTCACATCGGTAATCTGCAGCGGGATACTATACCCTCCGATTGTGATCGAGTTGCCGATGGGGATCACCGCGATCGAAGTCAGCGCAAAAATCACCGCAATCAATGGGGCCGCGATGTACAGCGGCTTGTAAACGTGCGGCGGCGTCAAGTCCTCTTTGAAAAGGAACTTAATGCCATCGGCCGCCGGCTGCAGCAGGCCAAACGGGCCGACCCGCGTGGGTCCCCAGCGATTCTGCATGTGGCCTACGACCTTGCGTTCCAGCCAAACCGTGTAGGCGACTGCCGTCAGCAGCACAAAGAGCGTAATCGCTGACTTGATCACCGACACGATGATGAAAGTAATAACGGGCAACGCCTTGCTTTCCTCTCTACTTCAAGCTTGTCTAATGACCTGATCTATTGCAGCCCGGATCTCAGTCTGCCGCCACTTCGAGCGGTTTGACCTCGTGATTTTCGATCACCGATTTCAGGGTTCGTGAATAGCGACCCAATGTGCCGGAGGTGAACAGGTTGTCATTGGCTGGGATAATCGATTCCGGCTTGCGCGCAGCCGCGGGGCCACTCTTCGACAGCGACGTGTGCTGGCTATTTCCCGCCAAAAGGTTCATGCGCGATACTTCGTAGCCTGGAACCAGGCGCTGAATCTCATCCAGAATCGCCATCGGATCGAGTGGGCTCAACCTCGGCTCCAGTCCGTGAGCTTCGAGCCACACCGCGTGACGATCGGCCTCGCCCGATTGAGCTCCGCGCGATTGTCCCATGTCCGCTCGCTCGCTGCCGCCGAACGGAACCAACTTGCGAACCTCAAAGCCCATGGCGTCGGCGATGCGGACAATCATTTCAAAATCCGCCTTCGTGCCAGTGACTTCACCGGCTTTCTTCACCAGTTGCAGATCGCCGCAGGTATTGGTGAACGTCCCAGCCTTCTCATAGGCATTCGCGGCCGGCAACACAACGTCCGCGATCACCGCGGTCTCGGTCAAAAACATGTCCTGCACGACGACGAAGCCCTTAGAAAATGCGAAAGCGTCAATGCCCATTCGTCCCACGGGATTCGATCCGACAACGTACAGAGCTTTTAGCTTGCCCGCTTTGGCAGCCTCGACCATCCCGGGCACATCAAGGCCTGCAGCTTCCGGAATCGCTCCCCACTCTTTGTGAAACTCGCTGCTTCCTGATATTGGATGATAGCCCGGCAGCAAATCGGGACACACACCCATGTCGACCGCTCCGCGAGAGTTAGCATAGTCCGCAAGACAGACGAACTTGGCACCAGAAATTCCTGAACCGAACTTCACGAGACTGGCAACGTCTGGACCACGAACTTCGGATCCAAAAATAATGACCAAGTTCTGTTCTCCGCGCAGCTTGTCGCGCAGAGCGCTCCACTGCTCGCGTGAAGACAGGCGCACTGGCCCGTCCGGCGAGTCGCCCGCGCCCACACCAGCAGTGATTGCATCCAGAGCCGAATCATCGCCTGCCAGAAATGCAGCTACTTTGCCCTCTGCTCCCGCAGGAATTTGCAGGAAACTGGCGGCTTGCCGGCGCAGCTTGATGGGATTCGAGTTGATCACATAGAGCCGCGCGCGGTGCAGTCGCACGTTGTTGCGAATCTGCCAGGCCAGCAGCGGATGCTGCTCGGTGGGATCGTTACCAACCAGCAGAACAGCAGGCGCAGTGAAGACATCTGCCATACTGGCTGTGGCATCGTCCTTGCCGCGAAGCGCAGCCGCCAGAGCAGGGAAGTCCGCGGTGCAGTGGTGGTCCACATTGTTCGTCTTCAAGACCACGCGAGCGAACTTGGAAAGCAAGTAAGCTTCTTCATTTGTGATACGCGTCGATCCCACGACGCCGATCGCCTGCCCGCCTTCCTTGTCGCGGACATCCGCGAACTTTTTTCCAATCAGCGCAAACGCCTCTTCCCACGTCGACGGAGTGAGCTTGCCATCTTTGCGGATGAGCGGCTGCGTCAGACGTTCTTCGTGGTTCGCAAAATCGAATGCGTAACGGCCCTTGATGCAGAGGAAATCGCCATTCGTGCCGCTCTTGTCGCGGTTATCACCGCGGACAATTTCCATGCCGGTGTCGGCTCGGCGCACGCCCAGCGTGGTCTTGCAGCCGTCCCCGCAGTGGGTGCAGATTGTACCCACATGCTTCATCTCCCACGGCCGCGTCTTGTAGCGATACGCGCCGGAAGTAAGCGCACCCACGGGGCAGATGTCGATGCACATACCGCATTCTTCGCACTCGAGGTGATCTTCTTTGTTAGGCGCGATGATCGAACTCACTCCACGGTTCTGCACACCGAGGGCCCACACGTCCATACCTTCGCCGCAAACGCGCACGCAACGGTAGCAGAGAATGCAGCGCGGCCGGTCGAAGTAGACCACGGGAGACCACTGCTGTTCGTCCTTGTGGTTCTTCGCCTCCATGAACTGCGATTCTGCGGCGCCGTAGGAGAAGGTCATGTCCTGTAGTTCGCACTCGCCGCCCGCATCGCAGACTGGACAATCGAGCGGATGATTGCCGAGCAGCATTTCGATCATGGACTTGCGTGCCTGACGAACTTCTTCACTGTCCGAAATTACGACCATGCCTTCGCTTACCACCGTGGTGCAGGCGGTCTGCAGCTTAGGCATCCTCTCGACCTTCACCAGGCACATGCGGCAAGCACCCTGCAGTGAAAGGTTAGGGTAGTAGCAGAACGAAGGCACTTCGATGCCTACGTTCTTGCAGGCTTCGATGAGCAGCGTCCCCGCGGGAGCCGTGAGCTTCTTGCCGTCAACTGTCAGTGTTACGTCAGCCATATGGATTGAGCGATTGACTCATTGAGTCATTTAATCAATGACTCAACACTGGAAGTTCTTCGATCGCACCCTCTTTTTCGTAGGGGCACGGTCTGCCTTCCAGGTGATCTTCAAATTCTTTACGAAACTTCTTCACAAACGCGATGGTCGGCATCGCCGCCGCATCGCCCAGCGGGCAAAATGTGCGGCCCAGCATGTTCTCCGCCAGGTATTGCATGTTGTCGATGTCTTTCTTCACCCCGCCGCCGGTATGGAAACGCTTAAGCGTCTTTTCCAGCCAATCCGTACCCTCGCGGCACGGGATGCACCATCCGCAGCTTTCGTGCTTATAAAACTTCATCGTGCGCAAGGCGAACTTGACGATGCACTGAGCATCGTCCACCACGACGACGCCTCCCGATCCGAGCATCGAGCCTGCCCTCGCGACCGAATCGAAATCCATGCTGACATCGATCTCATCTGCGGTGAGGCAGGGACAAGAAGATCCGCCCGGGACAACCGCCTTCAGCTTGCGACCGTTGGGGATACCGCCGCCCACTTCGTAGATCATCTTCTGAAGGTTGTAACCCATGGGCAGTTCATACACGCCAGGCTTGGCGATGTTGCCGCTCAGGCAGAACAATCGCGTGCCACCATTTTTCGGTGTGCCGAGCTTGGCATACCATTCCGCGCCACCAAGAATAATGTGTGGCACATTAGCCAGCGTCTCCGCATTATTGATAACCGTGGGCCCGCCCCAGAGACCGACCACCGCGGGGAAGGGAGGCCTGATTCGCGGGATGCCGCGTTTGCCTTCGAGAGATTCCATGAGCGCGGACTCTTCGCCGACTTCGTAAGCCCCCGCTCCGCCATGCCAGTAGACATCGAAGTCGCGCCCGCTGCCGAAAATGTTCTTGCCGAGGAAACCTCTGGCATACGCATCGCGAAGTGCCTTCTGCATGATGACCGAGAGATACCGGTATTCGCCGCGGATGTAGATATATCCGCTCCGCGCCCCAACGGCCAGCCCGCCGATCACCACTCCTTCGATCACTGAGTGCGGATCGTGCTCGAAGATCAAGCGGTCTTTACAAGTGCCAGGCTCGCTCTCATCGCCGTTGCAGAGTACGTACTTCGGCTTGGCTGATTGCTTGGGCACAAACGACCACTTCATCCCGGTCGAGAACCCGGCGCCACCCCGGCCGCGCAACCCAGAATTCTTGACCTCGTTAACAATGGCATCGGGCTCCATAACAAGCGCCTTCTGCACGGCCTTGTAGCCGTCCAGTTCGAGATAACGGTCGAGGTTGGTCGCGCCCTGGCCGAAGCGCCGGGAGACAACTCTTACCTCGTCGGGATGGGAGACTAAGTCAGCCATGCAAATTTAGAAGGAAAAAATTAAGAATGCAGAAGGTTAAGACCGGTTCAGTTCTTACTTCTGCATTCATACTTCTGCCTTCTGCCCTTTTGTTATTGCGTTGCCTTCGTTCTGTATTCGTCGAGAACCTTGTCCATCTTCTCCGGCGTCAGGTTCTCGTGAAAATCGTAGTTAACTTGCGCCGCAGGAGCCCAGCTGCAGGCGCCGATGCACTCTACTTCCTCCAGCGTAAACAGCCCGTCGGGAGTAGTGCCCTTGTGTCCGACGCCAAGCTTCTTGGCACAGTGTCGCAGAATCTCTTCGCCGCCTCGCACCATGCAACTGATATTGGTGCAGACCTGCACGCTGAATTTACCCCGCGGCTTGGTGGTCAGCATCGAGTAATAGCTGATCACGTTCCGCACTTCGAGTTCCGTCAACTCAAGCCGTCCGGCAATTTCCAGGATGACCTCGTCAGACAGGAAGCCGATCTCGTCCTGCGCATACAGCAAGGTCGGCACCAGCGCCGAGCGCTTGGTGGGATAGTGCGGGACCATCTCCGCGAAGCGGGTTTCGAATTCTTCGGAAAATCTCACCGGTCGATCTCCCCCAGCACGATGTCGATCGATCCGATAGCCGCCACAACATCCGCCAGCAGGCGTCCTTCGCACATTTTGGGCAGCGTCTGAAGATTCGCCAAACACGCGGCGCGCATGTGTACCCGGTACGGTTTACTTGTACCGTCGCTCACAATGTAATATCCCATCTCGCCGCGTGGAGATTCGACTGCCTGATACACCTCTCCAGCCGGCACCGCGAAACCCTCGGTAATAATTTTGAAGTGATAGATGAGAGCTTCCATCTGCGTTTTCATCTTCTCACGATCCGGAAGCACCACCTTGGGAGCGTCGGCCTTGATCGGACCTTCCGGCATGCCATCCAGCGCCTGGTTTACGATCTTGATCGACTCGCGCAGTTCCAGCACACGGCACATGTAACGCGCGAACACGTCGCCATCCTGTGACACGGGCACTTTAAACTGGAAGTTTTCGTAGCCCGAGTACGGCATATCACGCCGCAGATCGATGTCTACGCCGCTACCGCGCAGAGTAGGGCCGCTCGCGCCTAGCGCAATCGCATCTTCCGCAGTCATCATGGCCACGCCTTTTGTCCGCATCAGCCAGATGGGATTGCCCGTGAGCAGGTTTTCGTACTCGTCCACCTTCTCGGGGAAGTAGCCGGCAAAATCGCGAACGCGGTCGAAGAATCCCAGGGGCGGCTCAAGCGCAATTCCTCCCACTCGGAAGTACGAGGTCATCATGCGCTGCCCGCTGACCATCTCGAAGATCTTTAAAACCTCTTCGCGCTCGCGGAAGCAGTAGAGAAAGACGGTCATGGCGCCGATATCGAGAGCATGCGTGCCCAGCCAGACCAGGTGCGAGTTGATGCGCGTCAGTTCGTTGAGCAGCACCCGCAACCACTGTGCTTTCGGCGGGATCTCCAAACCCAAGAGTTTTTCCACGGCCAGCACATAGCAGAGGTTGTTGGTCATGGGGCACAGATAGTCGATGCGATCGGTGAGTGGCACGACCTGCTGATAGAACTTGGCCTCACAGGTTTTTTCGATCCCAGTGTGCAGGTAGCCGATGTCCGGCATGATGCGGACCACGTTTTCGCCGTCGATTTCGAGAATGACGCGCAGCACGCCGTGAGTCGACGGATGCTGCGGCCCCATGTTCAGGATCATGGTGCGATCCTGGCCGGGTTCGAGAACCGGGGTAGGTGTCAGGTGCGCCATGTGCTACCGGTAGCCCTCCACCGGATAATCCTTGCGCAGAGGGTGACCTTCCCAATCTTCCGGCATCAGGAGGCGCCGCAAATAAGGATGCCCCGTGAATCGCACGCCAAACAGGTCGAAAACTTCGCGCTCAAAGTAGTTGGCCCCAGGCCAAACCGAGGTAATCGACTCGACAGCCGGGCTGGAGCTGTCCAGGCGAACCTTCAGCCGGACGCGCTCTTTCTTGGAAATGGAAAGCAGGTGATAGACGACCTCAAACCTGGGCTCGGCCGGATACCAGTCCACGCAGGTAACGTCCGAAAGGAAGTTGAAAGCGCACTCAGCATCGTCCCGCAACAGCGCGCAAGCTTCGCGGATGTTCGCCCGGTCGACGTAGATGGTCATTTCGTCCCGATCGAACTTTGCGTTTTGTACCGCGGAGGCGTTCCAAGCCAGTAGCCGCGCGATTGCTGGGTGGCCCTTCAATTCCTCAAGATTCGTGACGGCTGCGGTCAGCCCCATCACAGATCCCCCCGCTTGAAGGAGGCCGTACCCCAGTCCAGAACACCTTTTTTCCAGACATAGAAGAAGCCGACGAGAAAAATACCGATATACACCAGCATCTCCCAAAGGCCAAAGCGCTTAAGATCACGCAGAATGACAGCCCAGGGATAAATAAAGACAGCTTCTACATCGAATAAGATAAACAGCATCGCCACCAGGTAGAACTTTACCGAAAAGCGCCCCCGGGAGTCCCCAATCGGCGTCATGCCGCATTCGTAGGGGGCAAGCTTGGCCCGGGTCGGTTTCCGCTCCCCGATGAGCCAGGAAAGCGTGACAATTGCAGTCGCAATTCCACCGGCCAGCAGAATATGGATCAAAAACGGCAGGTAGCGAACGAAGTAATTGTCGGGCATGGGATGAGATATATATAATTCGCGCCAAGCAAGGCTTAAACATTCTAGATTAGGTGCTCGCTGTCAGCAGTGTCAAGCGAGCGCAGGGTATTTTGTATTCGGAAAAGAAAAAAAATTGTAGTTGTGTAATCTGGTAATCTCGCGATTGAAACGCAGCACTACATGTGTGCTGAAGAAGACGAGATTTTCAGCGCACGGCGCTCTTCCATTGCACGATTACCAGAGTGCACGATTCCAGATCCTTCATGATTTTCGGCTTCAATACCGACGTAAAGCATGGCGACACGATCTACCATGTGCAGAGCGAGGCTCGCGAGAGCGAACTCTTACTGCAAACTCAGGTGTTCGTACGTGGGCGTTGCGTGGGCAAGAAGGCGACGTCCTACGCTCCATCGGCTAGCCAAACGCAGTCCGGAGACACAAACAAAGAGCAGCAACTGCGCGAACAGCATCGCCTGGTGCTGGATGCCATTCGGGAAGGGAAGCTAGACAGCATCCTCGATCACCCTGAACCAGACGCGCTTGCAGGCATCAAAGAGCTTGAGGTCCAGTGGGTGAACACTGAATCGGTTCATGCAGCCAGCAACTTGACCATGCAGTTGCGGGTTACCGAGGGAGGCTCGCCAGCCGCTGGTGCTCGCCTTATCTTTCGCTTTGCGCGTCCCGAGGCGGCACCCTTTTACACCCAGGCTGTTACCGACTCTGGCGGTGACGCCCAGATCAAGATCGAGGTTGAGGAATCTGGGCTGCCCGATTCGTCTGTACTGGTCCAGGCCAACTATCAGGGCCGTACCGCTACCCGCAAGTTTCTCTTGCGCAGGGCTGAGTAGCAGGGTACGGGAGAAATTCGGATTCGTATCGGGGCATGACTTCAGTCGTGCCATAAGCCGCTGAAATCGCGTTCGGCTTCAGCCGCTGTAGATTTTCACAAACGCGAAATAATGAAGCTGCAGATCAATGGTGAAGAGCGGACTTTCGACGATTCTCCCACGCCTTTTACTCTCGCGGCACTCGTCGACATTCTAGGGATGAAGCCCGACCGCGTGGCCGTGGAACTGAACCGCGACATCGTGCCTCGAGACCGCTGGCGTGATACAAAACTCACCGAGGGCGACCGGCTGGAAGTCGTTCACTTCGTCGGCGGTGGGTTGTTACGGATCCGCCCCGCCGATGGCTGCGAGACGAACTCTCTTAGTTAACCCTGCCTACCACTATTCTTTGCTTGACTCTAGCCCAGTCATGCCTAAAATGTTTCAAACATTTTGATGGTAGATTGTTTCAAACATGATTGAGAAATCCATGCCAGACCGTTTTACATCTCGAGAGGTGATAGCCCTGACGGGGATCACAGCCCGCCAGCTGCAGTGGTGGGACGAGTGCGGAGTGGTAAGGCCTGCGCGGGAAGGCCATCGTCGCTTGTATTCGATGAACCATCTCACCGAGGTCGCGGTGATCTGCGAGCTGCGGCGTAAGGGCTTTTCACTGCAGAGAGTCCGAAAGGTGATGCGCTTTCTCGATCGCGAGTTCGGCAAGGGCTTGGCCGAGATCGTCAGCCGCAACTCCGAGTATCACCTTCTCACCGACGGCACTCATCTTTATCTGGAAACATCGGCCCGGCAGATTGTCGACATCCTCAAGAATTCGAGTCAGCCCATCCTGGGCATTTGCCTTAGCGACGCCGTGCGCCAGGTTCGTGCCGGGGTCATCTCCAGAAAGTCGAATACTTCAGTAACATCGCCGGACCAGCGCCGGCGTGCTAAAAAGGCTTCATAAGCAGGGAAGTTTGGTTCACAGAGACGGGGGAGGAAGACATGGTCGGCGAACTAGACGTCCTGAGTGAATGGATCCCGGAGCAGATGGCTCCCGGTACGGTTTTTGTGCTCGAAAACGCCGGTGAAATCGGCGAAAAGGAAGATCCCTACTGGGCCGTGCTCTCCTGCCCCTCCTGCGGCACACTCGGTCTGATCACGCGCAGGCAGATTAACGGCTTGGTGCCGGTAATTTGCGGCTCAGAGCAGTGCTCGGCGCAGTTCTTTATTCGCGAGGCAGAAGTTGTGGTGCGCAAGCCGTTCTGAGGCGTCATTCGAAGGTTTCTGCTCCAATGAGTTCAATTCCAGCGGTTGCGTTATTTCTCAACTTGCCTTGGTTCAATCTCCGTTTCCCTTGGTACTGGAGGTATTGCATAGCAATCTTCATGGGTAGCGCTTCGATCTGGCACGCGCTGAGCCGCGTACCTCTCAGCGCGAGAAACGGAGTGCCTTTTGCTCATCAGCGGTTCCACCGGACATGCTTGCTGATTGTGGGAGCAGGCATGATTGTTCTATCGCTTTGGGGTTTATGGCTCGGTAAGCACTAACAATTCCTCTCAAAAACTAATATCCCTTCGCCCGCAACTCAGTCAGTTCCACTGGCACCTGCTCCACGATTTCGATCCCAAATCCCTCCAGCGCCGCCACTCGCTTGGGACGGTTGGTCAGCAGGCGGATTCGCCTCAAGTCAAGGTCGGAAAGTATCTGCGCACCGATTCCAATTTCGCGCTGAGTCTGTCTCTCATTTTCCAACAGGGAAGGCAGCTTGCGCCCACGGTGGAAGCTCAACGCAGTACGCCCTCCCGCGCGCTCGATGGAGAAACCCTTTGACGTTTGATGGAGGTAGATCAGCGCGCCCCGGCCCTCCCGTGCGATCCGGCGTAGGGAGCCTTCCAGTGTGGCGTGGCACTCACACGCGGTGGATCCGAAAACGTCGCCCATCAGGCAGTGGGCGTGCATCCGCACCAATACCGGAATCTGGCTGCTATCGACATTTCCCCGTACCAGAGCAACATGCGACTCGCCACCGTCGACCTCGCTCTCATAGGCAATCAGGCGGAATTCGCCGAAGCGCGTGTCCACCAGCGCCTCGCCCACGCGATGCACGTATCGTTCATGCGCCATGCGATAGCGAATGAGTTCGGCGACGGTGAGCATCTTCAGACTGTGCTCGCGGCAGAATTCGATCAGGTCGGGCACGCGAGCCATGCTTCCATCATCCTTCATGATCTCGCAGATGATGCCCGCAGGGACCATACCTGCCAGCCGCGCCAGGTCGACGGAGGCTTCCGTCTGACCCGCCCGAACCAGCACTCCGCCTTTCCGCGCACGAAGAGGGAAAACGTGCCCGGGACGCGCCAGATCAGCAGGCTGCGTTGCGGGATCGATGGCGACCTGAATCGTACGCGCGCGGTCGTATGCCGAGATACCGGTCGTAACGCCAGTCCGCGCGTCAATCGCCTCGCAGAAAGCGGTTCCGTACTGTGACGTGTTCTCCGTCGTCATCGGTCCGATGCGCAGGTGGTCGAGGCGTTCTTCAGTCATGGCGAGACAGACCAGTCCGCGGCCGTACTTGGCCATGAAGTTGATGGCTTCGGGGGTGACTTTTTCCGCCGCCAAGGTCAGATCGCCTTCGTTTTCGCGATCTTCGTCGTCGACCACGACGATCATGCGGCCAGCGCGGATTTCCTCAATCGCGTCAGCAACATCGGTGAATGGCGCTTGGGGACTCATGTTGACGCGATTCTAGCAGAGGCGGTGGGTCCGAGACGGTTTCCAGCGTGACGAGCTTTCACCACAGAGGCACAGAGACACAGAGGGAAATCCTCGAAAAAGCCTATGGATTCGCGCTCGAAAACTTCTCCCAAGCTGCCGTTTGGGGGCAGCGGATCGGGGTCTCTAGGCGTGTCCATTTTGGGAAAA
>WNFC01000944.1_pt1 | contig 35666 bp, 29 predicted proteins | sample 5400541 | NCBI WGS metagenome assembly WNFC01 (sample SAMN13153342, study PRJNA577476) | soil metagenome | isolation source: 120 cm saprolite under Douglas fir tree site 2 hole 2 replicate 1 | place: USA:California | collected 2015-04-18
GATGGGTGAATCAACCACGCCCGATCATACCGATGAGAGATCGCGTTTCAGCCCCTAGCTGCTCGGCCAATCGGTTCAGTTCCCGTAATACCATGTCTGGCGCCGGATCTGGTCCCGCAGGATGCAGCAGTACAACTGGAATCGGCAGCCGCACAACGTGGCTCTGGATTTCATCTCTCAGTGCGCAAATTCGATCTAGCCTGGCGACAAAATCTGGCGTTACTACCGGAAACGTTTTGCTTTGAGTGATCGTACAATCGAAATTGTTGGTGGCTGTAACAGACACCACGACTTGCGACGCGCCATCATCTACTGTCACCGATGCATTCTGATTCATTTGCCCAGCGGTAATTGCGCCCCCGTCAACCGACCAACTGAAGTTAAATGGCCGATTACTCGGCAATGTTGGCCCGCCAACCTGTGCCGAGAACACACATTCCTGTCCTGCAACGACTGTATTTTTGGTGCAATGAGAGGCGGCGAGCCGCCTTGTTGCAATGATCCGCACTGAAGTGAGGGCGCAGAGATCAACGACATTGACGCTGCCATCTAGCCTCCACAAATCCCAACCCGGGCCGAACTGCTGTGGGAATTGCTGCATTGCTGGTTGTGCGGCCAGTTGAGGCTGTGACCAGGTCACGACCTTGAAGTCGTTAAGCTGGTCGGGCGCACTCGCCGACCACAAGTTTTCCCAGAAACTCTGCGCGTTCTCTATCGCGTTTTTCACCTCTCCCGGGATTTGGGCCGTTGCATTCGCGATGTCCGGCTGAGTTACCATCTGATGCCCAGGTCCAAGCTTAGCGAGCACGTTTGCAAGCGCGATCTGTACTGCCGAGTTCAGCGCTTGATGTCCTGCTTCGGCGCCGTGATCCGAGACGTGCCCTTCATACATCAGTACAGCCACGAACCCAATCGTTGCTGGAAACTCCTTACCGACGAGCCCTTGAAGTACCTGAGCGACTGGGATTGGTTGGAGAGTGGTCGACCACTGCCCGATGGACGGCGGAATCGAGATCGGATCACCTACGGAAACCGCACGGGTACCTAGATTGCCGTGACTTCCTGGAGTGAATACTACTGTCGCCGCGCCGGCGAGCGTTCCATCGGCACCGACCTGTAACGTTTCACCGTCAGCTTTGAAGAAGACTGTCCAAAGGTATGGCGCTGCCGCTGGAATCTCAGGGACTCCCCCACCTCCTCCGACCAAAATAAAATGTGTCCACTCGAGCTTCTGCAAATTGATTCCGACAACTTGCGGATGGTCCATTCGCCCCTCCAACAAGAACTGTCCCCTATAAAGCCCTCGGGACCCCTCTGAATGTCACCATCTTATCCAGCCCACGATTCTCTTGCAATTATTGGGTAGCGTCAAGCTGCTGGTTTTCGAAGGGTGGGATTTCCCATTCAGCCTCGGCAGCCCCTCGCAATCTCCACCGGAACGGACCCCGCACACATAATTCTTGCTCGGTCTTATCTCGGGGCGGGTGGCCCATCTTTAATAATGTCTGTAGGCACTATTCCCAGAGAGGGTGCCCCATCCTTGCGTTTTTTGCAAGGGTGGGCAGCGATGCTGCATGTGCTATTTGGTTGGTTACGACGCGCGGCAAGAATCAACCCACCTGCGCAGGCATTTCCGATTCCCGCCCTTCGCCAAGAACGCGAAGGACAGGGCACCCACTGTGTTGTGATGCCACCGAGATCAAAAGCCTGGGCCACCCCAAAGTTTTCTATCAGAGGTATACTTCCCCTCCAGACTGGAGATGTGGGCCACCCGCCTTTTGCCAACTGTCCCCGGCGAATTAATCGTCGATGTAGGAATGGGAGAAAACGATATGACGCATACCTTGAAACACCTCCTCTTGGTGAACCTGATCTTAGCGTGTTTTCTCCCTGGATTGTCCTTCGGCCAGGACCCAGTCCCGTTCATTAGTCTGCCGCTGGTGCCTGACGCGACACCACCGGGTGGCGGTGATTTCACCCTCACTGTGAAGGGTACTGGCTTTCTGCCGAGTTCGATTATCTACTGGAACGGTATTCCGTTGACGACTCAGCTTGTCAACAATTCACAGCTCACTGCGAGAGTTCCAGCTGCGGACATTGCCAGTCCCAGCACGGCTTCCGTGACGGTGGTCAACCCCGCACCGGGTGGCACGTCGAACGTCGCGTTCTTTGCCGTCACTGAGGACGTCGGTAGCTCTGTAGTTTTCTTGCCTGGGTTTCTTGTGCCGACCGGCGAAGATACCGACGCGATAGCAGTCGGAGACTTCAACAATGACCGAGAGCTGGATATTGCTGTCGCGAATGCTGTCAGCAATACGCTATCTATCCTTCTCGGTGACGGTACGGGTAATTTCGCCCTAGCTTCTTCACCGACTACGGGTGAGGCTCCGTCCTCAGTTGCAGTGGGCGACTTCAACGGCGATGGGAACTTAGATATCGCTGTAACAAATGCAAATAGCAATACTGTTTCGATCTTACTGGGCGATGGCACAGGCAAATTCACACTTGCCTCTTCGCCTTCAACAGGGTTTAATCCGTGCTCAGTTGCAGTCGGTGACTTCAATGGAGACGGAAAACTTGATCTGGCCGTGGCCGACCAGGAGGGCGGGGCTTCCATCTTTCTGGGGGACGGCACAGGGAATTTTGTACTCGCATCATCCCTAGCCGTCAAATCTCCGATAGCGGTTGCCGTTGGAGATTTTAACGGCGACGGAAAGTTGGACGTTGCGTTAGTGAGCTGTCGATCGGTAAATTGCTTCAATCGTGAGTTGACAGGCTCCGTCGCCATCTTCCTCGGCGACGGCACAGGGAATTTTGCACTCGCGTCGTCCCCAGTAGTAGGCCACCAGCCACGATCGATAGCAGTGGCAGACTTTAACGGCGACGGTATCCTGGACTTAGCGGTCGCTAACGCTGGGAGCAACAACGTCTCAATTTTGTTGGGAGATGGCACAGGCAACTTTGGTCAGGCTTTGACTGTTCCTACCGGGCTACAACCCTTCGCAGTAACGGTCGGTGACTTTAACGGCGACGGCAAGCTTGATCTCGCAATTGCCAATCTGGACAGCGATCGGATTTCAGTGTTGCTTGGTGACGGCACAGGCAACTTTGCACTTGCTTCTGCTGCGGCCACTGGTGGCAGTCCAGCGTTAGTGACAGCAGGTGACTTCAACAGTGACGGTAAGCTTGATCTGGCAGCCGCGAATATGGGAAGTAGCTCCATCTTGATTTCGCTGCAGGGACCAACTGCACCAACGGTCGCTCTCAGTCCTACAGCCATCAATTTCCCCACGCAACTCTTGGGTACAACTAGCTCTACGCAGAGTGTGACACTCACAAATATCGGTGAAATGCAGCTCGCTCTCGGCAGCATTTCTGCGAGTTCTAATTTCGCTGCGCAGAACAACTGCGGTTCTGCCGTAGGGCCAGGTGCAAGTTGCACGATTAGAGTGAGTTTTCGGCCGGGCAAGATCGGAACGATTACTGGTACGGTCACAATTGTTGACAACGCTTCCAACAGTCCACAGCAAGTTTCATTGAGTGGCACCGGCACAGTCGTGACGCTGTTGCCGTCGAGCTTGAATTTCGGAAACCAGGCCGTTGGTACTACCAGCTCGCCGCAGACGGTCACGCTCGCAAATAACGGCAGCCGTGCATTGAGAATCTCTGGCAGCGGCATCACGGGAACCAATCACGCGGTTTTCGCCGAGACGAACAACTGCGGATCAAGCGTTCCTGCCGGTGGGAGCTGCACTTTCAGTGTCACGTTCTCCCCAACGCATACCGGCTTCGCAACCGCAACTCTTGGCGTAGCTGACGATGGCGGCGGTAGCCCGCAAACCGTAGGCCTGTCAGGAACAGGAACAAATAATTTGCAATAAGTCTCGTTGGGGGGCTGGCCCACCTTTGCGCGACCGCGATTGAGGCTGCCCCATCTTTCGCGGTTTTCGAAAGATGGGCACCACGAACGCAGACACCACGGGCCTAGGTTCACTCGTCATAAGCCTCCGACGTTTTCCACATTACCGATGTGACATCTAACCTTGCCTCGCCAATTTAAATCAGCAATCATAGTCGAGGCCGTGACAGTCTGCTCCAGAGCAAACCGTCGCACGCTAAGTCCTTTGTTTCACGGATTTTGACCTCTAAGTTCTTTGACATGCGGATTTTACGGGGAATTTCGTGCTAACCCGAAGATTCCACTAGACCCAGGGGGGAGGGGGATACCCTAGTTTTTGCCCGGCAGCCCAAGCCGTGGCTGCCCCGGCAACTTCGCAGCAAACTTTATTTTCGTGAGGAATCCACAAAGGGAAGTCGCAAGGCTGGCCCATGCCCGTTTTGCACGTCGTCTTCAGGAAGAAGGTTTCCGCATCACCGCGGCGATTCCGGACTCGGCCCGATCAATTCTCTGAGACGGTGCGACAGATTCGTCGCCAGCGAACGGTAAAAGCGTGAGCCCAGGTGCGGGAATAGCTCGAACAGACTTTGCAGCGTGGCACGATCCACGTGATAAGCTTCCACGTCTCCTTCGGCAATCACGCTGGCGCTGGCGGCGGAGTCCTCCAGAAACGACATTTCGCCGCAAATTTCTCCCAGCCCCAGGGTCCGCGATGCCTGCGACGGAATGATTACTCGCGCCGATCCTTTCAGCAGCAGATACACTCCGTCCGTCCGCTTACCTTTTTGTATCAGGATTGCGCCCTCTTTGAATTGCACGCGGCTCGCCTTGTCGATAACCAGCGCCCAGTCGTTGGCCGTCAGATAAATCAGCCCGTGCTTCGATGACGAGAGTACAGACACTTCCTGTCCAATAATCTTTGCCATCGAAGCATTGACCCGATTTCCGGAGAGAACATTCCGGTCAGTTAACAGAAACAACAGGGTAGGCCAAGACTAGCAGAAAATTTGGCGAGCGTAACCCTTCCGCACCACGCGCGACACGGATGAAGTCGAGGGTCCTAGGGTGCCGCCGTCGCCTGCGTTGGCTGAAAAGCCTCCGTCAGCGACGTAATCTTCAGCGCGCTCTGCAGTTGCTCGAGCGTGCTGGAAGTCTTAAGCGAGATTGTGACTGGCTCGCCCGGAAGCAGGTCGAAGTAGTTGTCGGAGGTCTGAACATCCAGATCTCCCAGCGAAACGTAGACGTTCCTAGCCAAAGCAGATGTCCGTAAGGTGAGGCTGAATGCCCCATCTGCTTTGGTAAGGGTGCTCTCGATCTTGGGTGCAACCGGCAGTTCCAGATTGTGAGTTACGTCCAGGAAGATCAGGTTTCGAGATATTTGCTTTCCAGCGACTTGCAAGTCGAACGCCAGAAAACTTTTTCGCGGATCGTTTTTCGCCGAAAGCGTTGACTTATCGACACTAAAGTAAATCGCGCTCGATTGCCCGGGAATTTGAACGTCTTTGGTTTGCTCGAGCAGAACCTTCCCCGAGAAGTCGAGCAGTCGCATGTGAATCGTCCCGGCGATCGGTTGAAGTTTGTCCGAGACAACGTAGACATCCACTTTGTCGTCGTGCAAGAACGGCGAGATCAGCACGTCGTCGTAGAATCGGCGGGCATAATAATGCAGAGCCTTCCAGCGGCCGTAGTAATCGAGGCTGGCCCAGGAAGCTACTGGCCAGCAGTCATTCAACTGCCAGTACAAAGAACCCATGGTGCGCGGACGCTGCCGGCGCAAATGTTCGGCGCCGATCTTGATGATCTCCGCCTGCTGCACTTGGCTGAGATAAACGAATGAAGCGAAATCTTTGGGCTCACGATATTCGCGCAGCATGTAGGTTAAGATGCGCTCGTTTCCGCCTTTGTTTTTTTGGTGCGCCTGCATCACGCTGGAGCGAATGTCGAAATCCTCTGGCTTGGCGAATGCGCGGATGGTGCGCATTTCGGGAAAGGATTGAAATCCGAATTCCGACATGAAGCGGGGAAATTGCAGCGTGTAGTCGGAAGCGGGCGCTTGCGCGTGCCAGACCTGCCAGTAATGCATGTCTCCGTTGTGCTGATTGTCGGGAACTTCCTCGAAGTTGGCGCTGGGAGAACTGGGCCAATACGGCACGGGATCGGCAAATTGCGTGACCGCGCTCTTAAGAATATCGGCGAAGAGAAGGATGTAATCCAGCCAGACGCGGTCGCGCGCCTCCGCGGAAATCGATTCCTTGAATTCCTGCCGATCGCCCCAGTGATACCACCCGGTTTCAACTTCATTATTTCCGCACCAGATCACGATACTGGGATGATCGCGCAGGCGCTTGATCTGATCGATGGCCTCTTGCCGTACGTTCTCCTGAAAGGAAATGTCGCCCGGAACCATGTCGCCGCCAAACATGAATTCCTGCCACACCATAATGCCGAGTTCGTCGCATGATCCCGAGTTCGTCGCAAATGTCGTAGAAATCGTCGGACTCGTAATAACCGCCGCCCCATTCACGAACCATATTCATGTGCGCGTCGCGCGCGGATTGCAGGATATTGCGATGAATCTCCGGAGTGACGCGGTTGGGAAAGCTGTCGAACGGAATAACGTCCGCGCCTTTGGCGAAGACGGAGATTCCATTCACCACGAACTCGAAACTCTTTCCCCATTCATCGGCAACGCGGCGCAGCTTGATGGAACGCAAACCGGTTTTGGTTTCAGCTCGCGCCTCAACCGCGCGCCCAACGCGGATCGCGGCGGAAAAGCGGTAACGGTTCTGCGCTCCGTATCCCGCCGGATACCAGAGCTTCGGCGCGACGATCCGCAACGGAAACGAAACGTGATTGATGCCGGCATTCAGTTGCAGCGCTTGATTTCCATCGGCAGTTTGCGCCCCAGCCATTTCATCGTGAGACAAGGTCAGAGTAGCCGCGGCCGGCTGGCTGGCTTCGATTTCAACTTCTGCGGCAAGGTTGGCCAGGCCGGAAGTTATGTTCTGCTGATGAATGTGAAAGTTCGCAATGCGCACCGCATCCCAAGTCTCAAGGCGCACCGGCTGCCAAATCCCTTCGGTCATGAAGCGCGGTCCCCAATCCCAGCCGTAGTTGTACGGAGCTTTGCGCGTATAGGGCGCGGTCGCGATGTTTTCTTCGTTGCCATAGTTATGGGTCGAGATGGAGGGCAAAACATAGGGCAGCGACTTGGCGAAGGGAATGATCTTCTCGACCGCGGAATGAAAAACGATCCGAAGCGTATTTAAACCAACTCTCAGGTGAGTTTTAGCCGGGATTCGCCAGCGGCGGAACATATTATCCGCGTGCAAAAGTGCCTGGTCATTCAGATAGACGTCCGCGAATGTATCGAGACCGTCAAACACGAGGTCTACGTGGGTATGCGCAAGCGTGGCTGCATCGGCTTGAAATGTAGTTTGATACTCCCAGTCGGCTAAGCCGATCCACTGGAGATGGAACTCATTATCCTTATCGAAGGGATCGGGGATGAGCTGGTTGTGCAGCAGGTCGGTTTGAACCACTCCCGGAACCTGCGCCGGATGCCATTCTTTCACGTCGGCCCGGTCCGAATTTGCCACGGCTCGGAATTGCCAGCCGGCATCAAGATTCCGCGAGGTGGGTTCGGCGGCCTGGAGCGGCACTGCAGCGAGAGAAAAAGTCAGCAGAAGCCCGAGAACGGAAAACCTGATTACCGGAATACGAGGGAAATCATGCCGGTACAGTTTCATTGTTATTAAGCTCCCAGTGAAAGTCTGAGACGACGAATGGTTGCGCTTCCGGCATTCTTCGTTTTTGCGATAAAGCCTGTTGCGATAAAGCCTGTTGGGGTAAAGGCCAGGCAGTCCGAACCGTGGCTGCGGCGCCAACTCGCTTCGCCCAATGGAAAAGAGCTATTATCGCAGTTCTGAAATACTACTCCCTGCCGAATGCTGTCGGCCGCTGTAGGAGAGAGCAGTCCCGTGTTCGAGCCAAGTTCCGTGAAGACAGAGTGCCCTGGTTGTGAAATGGTCAATCGGAGGTTTGCCATGCAGCGCAAAGTTCAATCTTGCTGTCTGTTCCTGCTGCTGTTTACTCTGCCGGCAGTATGCCAGCAGGCAGCAGCTGCACCCGGCGATACCGAGGTGCGAGTCGATTCTCTACTGAAACAACTGACACTGGAAGAGAAGATCGATCTGATCAGCGGCGTTGACAATTTTTATATCCGCGCCAATGAGCGGATCGGCCTGCCCAAGCTGAGGATGGCCGATGGACCAGTAGGAGTTCGGAACTACGGACCCTCGACTGTCTTTGGCGGCATCGGGCTGGCGGCCACCTGGGATCCGAAACTGGCGCAGCGAATCGGAGCCGTTATCGGAGAGGATGCCCGCGCTCGCGGGGTGCACTTCATGCTCGGCCCGGGCGTCAACATTTATCGGGCTCCGATGTGTGGCAGAAACTTCGAGTATTTCGGAGAGGACCCCTTCCTGTCGGCGCGAACCGCCGTGGCCTACATCAAGGGCATGCAAAGCCAGGGAGTCAGCGCGACCATCAAGCATTACGTTGGCAACAACCAGGAGTACGACCGGCACAATATCGATTCCGTCATCGATGAGCGCACCATGCGTGAAATTTATTTGCCGGCTTTTGAAGCAGCGGTAAAAGAAGCGCGGGTGGGTGCAATCATGGATTCCTACAACCTCACCAATGGCGTGCACATGACGCAGAACGGCTATCTCAATACCGATGTTGCAAGAAAAGAATGGGGCTTCACAGGAGTCATGATGTCCGACTGGACTTCCGTTTACGACGGGGTCGCGGCTGCGAATGGTGGTCTTGATCTGGAGATGCCGTCGGGAAAATTCATGAATCGTACGGTGTTGCTGCCGGCGGTTCATGCCGGCAAGGTGAGCGAGGCGACGATCGACGATAAAATCCGGCGGATCCTGCGCACGGCTATTCAGTTTGGATGGCTGGCCCGCGACCAAGCCGATTTGTCGATTCCACGCCTCAACCCTGAAGGCAGGGAAGTGGCGCTGGAGGCGGCACGGGCGGGCATGGTCCTGCTCAAGAATGACGGCAGTCTTCTGCCTCTCGATAAAGCAAAAGTGCGGACCATCGCGGTCATAGGTCCGGATGCTTACCCGGCGCAGCCCGGGGGCGGAGGCAGCGCAGAGGCGAAACCTTTTACTGCGGTGAGTTATCTCGAAGGCCTGGTGAACTACGCAGGAAACAGCGCCAAGGTTTTTTACGATCGCGGGATTCCTACATTAGAAGAGATGGCCAAGAGTACCGAATTCACCACCGAAGCAAAGGGCGGGCAGAGTGGGCTGAAGACTGAAATCTTCAGCAACGCCACTTTGAGCGGCGTCCCCAGCGTGACCCGTACTGACAAGCATTTGACCTTCGAACCTGCTCGGGGTATCGACGGCGCCGATAGCAACGTATCGATCCGCTGGACGGGTTACTTCACTCCGGCTCCTCCGGGCGAATATCTTGTCTTTGTTCGAGGTCCAGGAGAGAACGGCGGCTACAGACTCTATATAGACAAGAAGCTGGTGTTGGATAACTGGAACGACTGGTACGCATTTGTGGGTGAAGCCTCAATGACGTTAGTGGCCGGCCCGCACCAGGTCGAACTCGATTACCACGCGAAGAAAGGGTGGGGGAAAACTACGGCGAACCTTGGGATTGTGCGACCCGAGACCCTGGTCAGTCCCGAGGCGAAGTCGTTGGCGGAAAGCGCGGATGCGGTAGTGTTGGCCATGGGTTTTGATGCCTCCAGTGAAGGCGAAAGCGGCGACCGCACATTCCGGCTGCCTCCCGGCCAGGATGAGCTGATCAATCAGATTGCGGCCGTGAACAAGAACACAGTGGTAGTTATGACCTCCGGCGGTGGCGTCGACATGACCGCGTGGGTGGATCGCGTTCCGGCGCTCATGCAAGCGTGGTACCCCGGCCAGGAAGGAGGCACGGCGCTTGCGCAACTTCTATTCGGCGAGTTCAATCCTTCGGGTCGGCTGCCGATCTCAATGGAACGGCGGTGGGAAGACAACGCGGTCCACGACAGTTACTACCCAAAGAACGGTGAGAAGAAGGTTGAATACACCGAGGGCGTGTTGGTTGGATATCGCCACTTCGACAAGTCTGGAATCAAACCGTTGTTCCCGTTCGGCTACGGCTTGTCATACACCAGTTTTGCCTACAAGAATCTGACGGTGTCCCCGACATCGGAGTCGACCTCGGATGGCGATCAGTCGAAGGATCAACTAGTCAGTGTGGATTTTGATGTAACAAACACCGGTACTCGCGCGGGCGCGGAAATCTCGCAGGTCTATGTTGGGGATCGGCATGCGAGAGTTCCGCGTCCGGTAAAGGAATTGAAAGGTTTCGCGAAGGTTGAGCTCAATCCTGGCGAGAGCAAGCACGTTCAGGTCACGCTGGATCGCCGGGCCTTCTCTTATTACGACGTCAAGAATCACCAGTGGACGGTGGCTCCGGGGGATTTCGATATTTATGTCGCGCATTCGTCGGCAGACATCGAACTCACGGGAAAAGCCACGGTGCAGTAATCCGTGTTTGCGTGTATAAACTTGGTGTCCAACTCTTTATTATTGGCAATAGTCATAGCCAAAGAAACGGCGGGAATTCCACATGACCGAGAAGCCATTCAACTTGTGCTCGGAACTGGAGCGCTTGGGGTTCGCTCAAGGCAACCGCATGAGACTCTACGGTGAAGAATTCGAGTTTCTTGGCGGTCCAATCGTCGTGGGAGAAAATGTGGTTCTGCTGGACGCAACCGAGAGAAAGTCGGGGCAGTCGAGACGCGTCCGGATTCCGCTACCCATTGTGAGAATGGTGAATCGGGAACGCAATGCCGCATGAGTAGCGGCCATGTGGCGCTACATGGCCTTTATGCCGCAAGAATTCAATCCCCGGCCCGCTAAGAAAAGTGTTTAATATTTGGGATTGACGCGCCTAATTAACGGACAAACAGCGAGAGGGACCCCTGCCGTGAAAAGAGGTACCTTCAGGCGCCAGTCCCACGATTTGCAGATCCGCATATTATCGAAGAACATTTCGTGAACGTAGATGGCCGCTCTCCTTATCCACGCCTGACTTACCCGCCTTTTCAATCCTGATGAATCGTCACGCCATACCGCTAGATTCGGAGCTTTGGTGTTAAGATTCCAACACTAGGCGCCCCCCCAGCGTCTCGGCCGACACAAAACCAAAGTATGAGTAACCCACAAAATGGTGGAAGGGATTCGGAGAGTCCGACACTAGTCCCTGATGGCCGTTCCGTTCCGCCGGCAATGCGCCGTGTCCAATCACAGGCTACGAGTGCGGATGCAAACACCATCGTTTCGCCAGGGCCACTGTCAGCGGACGCTCCCACCATGATCGGGGACATAATGCCCACCCCGTTGGCACCCTCGGAGGCGCCCACTCTATTCGACGTTCGCGGCCCGGGAGGCTCGCCGCCGGCAAGGCCAGCCAGCTCCGTGATGCAGCTTCCTGCCTTGTTTCCGGGGATGATCCTGGGCGGACGTTACGAGATTCTCCAGACGATCGGTGAAGGCGGCATGGGGACCGTTTATAAGGCCGAGGATCGCGAGCTGGGCCGAACCGTCGCTCTGAAAGTGATTCGTCCCGAACTGGCTCGCAATCCCGAGATTCTGCAGCGCTTCAAGCAGGAGATTGTTCTCGCCAGTAAAGTTACCGATCGCAACATCATCCGCATCTACGACCTGGGCGACGCCGAAGGCATCAAGCTCATCACCATGGAGTTCGTCGAAGGGGAGGACTTGAGCCACTTCCTGAAGCGCCAAGGCAAGCTGCCGGCAGCCGAAGCGGTGGACCTTATGGAACAGGTGGTCAGCGGTCTGCGGGCGGCGCACCGTGTGGGCATCATCCACCGCGATCTGAAACCGGGCAACATTATGTGCGCCACCGATGATCGGGTGCTGGTCATGGACTTCGGACTCGCCCGCTCTCTGCAATCCGACGGCATGACCCACACCGGCGCGATGCTGGGGACGATGGAGTATATGTCTCCCGAACAAGCCCAGGCGAAAGAGCTTGATGCGCGCTCCGATATCTTTACCGTCGGTCTGATTCTTTACGAACTGTTGACCGGCATCATGCCGTATCACGCCGACAGCGCAATCGCCAGCCTGCTCAAGCGAACGCAACAGCGCGCGATTCCGGCTTCGGACATCGACAAGAACGTTCCGGGGGCTCTCAGCAACATCGTGAGCAAATGCCTGGAGCGCGACCCCGGGCTTCGCTACCAGAGTGCGGATCAACTGCTCAGCGACTTGCGGGCCTGGCAGGGAAAGAGCGGCAGTACCAGGGTTTCGGCCTCCACCATCCAGTTGCGGATGAATCGCCTTCGCGAAGTACGGTGGCTGCAGGTTATAGCCGTTCTAGTGCTGGCCGGAGCTTTCGTGGGCGGAGCGGTCTGGTATTTGGGTAGGGGGAAGGCGACTACACTAAAAGTTCATGAGCCGGTGTCGGTACTGGTCGCGGACTTCAAGAACAACACGTCGGACGCCGTATTCGACGGCACGCTCGAGCCGACCTTCAACCTTGCGCTGGAAGGCGCTTCTTTCATCAACGCCTACAGCCGGGGAGATGCGCGAAAAACCGCAGCCTTAATCAAGCCCGGAATGGCGGCATTGGACGAATCGCTGGCTCGCCTGGTCGCCCAGCGGGAAGGCGTGAGTGCGGTGGTCAGCGGGTCGATCACCCCGGAGGGTCAGGGGTACAAGATCGCGGCCCGGGTGGTGGACTCGGTAACCGGCAACGTCATCTCCACGCAGCAGATCAGCGTCCAAAACCAGGACGACGTTTTGCACTCGGTGGGAGTCCTGGCCGCTAAACTCCGACAGGAACTCGGTGATGCCACGCCGGAGTCGGCGCAGTTGCTGCAAATGGCAACCTTCAGTTCGAGTTCGCTGGATGCATCCCACGAATACGCGCTCGGCCGCGACCTCTCCGACAGGGGAAAGTATCAGGATGCCGCCAAGTATTACCGGCGAGCGATCGAAGTCGACCCCAATATGGGTCGTGCCTACGCCGCCTTGGCGAATCTGGAGAACAACACCGGACAAACCACGGACGCTGCTAAGCATTACGACATGGCAATGACTCGCATTGATCGCATGAGCGATCGCGAGAAGTATCGTACACGTGCCGAATACTTTCTGTTCAAACGCGAGCCGCGCGAGGCCATTCGGCAATACAGCGCTCTCGTCAAGCAATTTCCCGCCGATACGTCAGCGCACTCGAACATGGCGCTCGCATACTTCGAAATGCGCGATTTTTCCATGGCGCTGCAAGAAGGCCGCTTGGCGGTGCAGTATGCGGGTAAGTCGGTTCTGGAGGCGAACAATCTTGCCCTGTTCGCAATTTATGCAGGCGATTTTGCCACCGGCGAAAAGTACGCGCAGGAAGTGATTCAGCAGGAACCCGTGTATCTCGGCGGCGCTGCCTTCGGTGCCCTTGCCATGGCGCAGATGGGACAGGGCCACCTCGAAGATGCACGCCAGACGTACCAGAAGCTGGCGACCGTGGGCATGCGGGGAAGTTCGATGTCCAAGCTGGGCTTGGCCGACATCGATTTGTACGAGGCCAAAGCGAATGAGGCCATTCCAATCCTGCAGAGCGGTATAAAAGAGGACGTCGAAAACAAAGACAGCGCCGCTGCGGCAGTCAAGTCGATTGCGCTAGCCCAGGCCTACCAGCTTGCCGGTCGCAACCCCCAGGCGGTCGCGGCCGCCGAGAAGGCGGTGGCGCTGGATAAGCAACCTTCGACTTGGCACGCGGCCGGAACGGTTCTTTCGGAAGCTGGCCAGGCGGCGAGGGCGCAATCGCTGGCGTCGCAACTGGAGTCGAGCCTTGATTCGGAACCGCAGACCTACGGGAAGCTGCTGGAAGGAAAGATTGCGCTCGATCGCGGCAACGCAAGGAAGGCAGTCTTGACTCTGAAAGAGGCCGGACAGAAAACCGACACCTGGATCGGGCACTTACTTCTGGGGCGGTCGTTTCTCGAAGCAGGTATGTATCCCGAAGCGAGTTCTGAAATTGAGACCTGCCTCAAACGACGTGGGGAAGCCTCCGCGCTCTACCTCGATGATGTTCCGACCTTCCGCTTATCGCCGTCCGTCGACTACTACATGGGGCGAGTGCAGGAAGCTTTGAAGAGTCCCGCCGCCGCAGATTCCTACCGTTCCTTTCTTGCCAGACAAGGAAAGGGCAGCGGTTCGCTGGTGACCGATGCCCTGAAGCGTACAAAAGTCCGGTAAAACATATGTAGACCGGCCGCTCTTCAGTGAAGTCTGAGGCTATGACTCGTCGTGTCATTTGACCGTCAGGCTGACGTTTATGCTGCGTGTCAGTCCTCCCGTCGCCGGATTTCCGCTGCCCAGAATTCCCGTAAACGTCAAAGTAGAAGTTCCATGATTGACGTTCATGGCAGAGTTCAAGGTTACGGTTGTCGATAGTGAACCGGAGCCACTGAGGCTGACGACGCTCGGGGAAATCGAGCAGGTAGAATTCGCCGGCGCACCACTGCAAGTTAGAGACACATTTCCTGTGAGACCCCCGATCGCTGTTAGCGTGATCTGGAACATCCCTTGGTGCCCGGAGGAAATGGTCTGGGACGCCGGCGCTGCGGTAATGGTAAAGTTACCGACCGATTCCGTCACCGTAACCGCAGCTGACGTGCTCGCCGCAAAATTCGTGTCTCCGGCGTAGGCAACCGTCAGGGTTCTCGGGCCTGTGGTTGTGAACGTTAGGGGACAACTGCCTAACGCCACGGAGTTCGAGCACGCCTCGCCGGTACTTGCCGTTACGGTGACGGTTCCGGTCGGAGTGCCCGCTCCCGGAGCGACCGCCGTCACCGCAGATTTTACGGTCACTGGCTGCCCCAGCACCGATGGGTTCGGTGCGGTTGAAGTGATTGCCGTTGTACTATTGGCGATACTTACAGCCTGACTCGCCGTAGCGGCGCTGGCGTTGAAGTTGGAATCACCTCCGTAGGTTGCTGTTAGCGAGCGCGCACCCGCTGTGGCGGAAGCCATCTGACACGAACCCTTGCCGCTCGAAAGCGTAGCGGCGCACGAACCGCCCGCACCATCTGAAACTGCGACCTGCCCGGTGGGAATCCCGCTGAACGCTGGCGCCACTGTCACGTTGACGGTATAAGGCTGACCCACTACCGACGGATTGGGACTCGCACTGGCCAAAGTCGTTGTGTTTGATTTCCCGACGATCGGACCCTGCGTTGGCGGACTGCTACTGCCTGCGTAGTTGCTGTCTCCGGAGTAGTATCCCGTGAGTGAACTCGTGCCCGAATTGGCAATGGTCAGTGCACAGGTGCCGGACCCGTTGACCAGGCTGCCGGTGCAACTTCCGCCAGTGGAGTTGCTCACTTTCACCGTTCCCGTTGGGGCCGGAGTTCCGGTGGAAGGAGCGTTTGCTCCGACCTGGAAGTTGACAGTGATGGTCTGCCCGGCGACGGCGGTCTTCTGGGGTGAGTTCACCGTAGTCGAAGTGGAAGCCTGCGTCACCGCCAGGCTGGCCGAGGCGTTGCTGGGAAGGAAGCTGGTATCACCCGCGTAGGTGGCCTGTACGGTCCGGGTGCCAGTCGAGATCGGAACCAGCGTACAGCTTCCCGAACTCGGATGTCCCGGGATCGTTGCTGTCAATGATGCTACCGTGCAACTCAAACCGGCGCCGTCGCTGACCTGCACACTTCCGGACGGGCTGATCGATACCCCGCCGGCCGGAGTGACTGTAACATTTGCCAGGATTTGTTGGCCTACGACTGCCGACGCCGTACTCAAAGCTAAGCTCAGAGTCGTCGTCCCCTTGTTCAACACGAGCGTGGTTGTGCCGGAACTGGCATTGTAGAGGCCGTCGCCGGAATAGCTGGCAGTGACTGTGTCGGACGCGCTCGGAGCGGTTGGGGTCAGTTGGCAACTGCCGGAACCGCTCGCGAGCGTTGCCGTGCAGGCGGCGCCGGTCGCATCTTTCACAGAAACCGAGCCGGTGGGAACTCCGCTCACTCCGGGCACAACCGTCACGGCGACTGTCACCGGGACGCCAAACAGGGCGGGATTCGGAGAAAGTGTCATCGTAACCGTCGTATTTTCTGTGAACCCCACGCTCAGCGACTGGCTGGCGGTCTGGGCCGGCGGACCAGGATCATTCACGGTCACGCTGAAGAAATACGTTCCTGGAACCCCGTTCTGATTGATCAGGGATGAGATTGTGCCGGAGGCTGGATTGATCGCCAGGAATGCAGGCAGGCTGGTCGCGGACCAAACGTAGTTCGCCCCGCCGCCGCCAGCCGTAGGCACAGATTGCGCGTACGCCGTGCCCACGATTCCTCCGGGCAGAGATGTAGCGCTGATCTGCAATTGACTAAAGATATTGATGTTGAACTGCCGGGTGAAGGTGTTGGAGATAGGCGACGAGTCCGTCACCTGCACCGTGAAAGAATAAGCACCAGTGTTTGACGCACTTCCGCTGAAACCTCCCGTCGTGGCGTTCAACTGGATTCCCGGCGGCAGCGCGCCAAACGGAATCGTGAAGGTGTACGGAACCTTTCCACCGAATACTCCTACCGCTGCGCTATAGGTCTGGCCCACGATGCCGGCGGGTAACGAACTCGATGTGATCGCGAGGGTTGCAGGCGGAGTGAGTGTGCCCAGGTTGGCTGCGTGGGCGACCACCACCGGCGCGACCGCCGACACCAGTTGCTGTAACTCCGTGGAACTTAGATTCGTGCGCAGGATCACGAAGCCGGTCTCGTTGGGCGCCAGGGCAATCGTGGCATTAGTTATGTCGGAATTGAAGACGATGGGATCGCCCAGTTGATTCGGGTTGGTTACGAACATAGGAGTGACATTGGTGTAAGTCACGAAATTGTTCTGTACCGCCAGATTGCAACCCTGATTGGTGTTAGTGAGGTACTGCTTCGAAAGCAGCAACTGGATGTACACACAGGAAGAACTCACCGTTCCGGTACAGAGTGGACGCGGCAAATTGCTCATGCTGGCATCGCTGTCGAACAACTTCACCACGTAGGTTGCGGCGGTGTTGCCTGTGTTGATTACGGAGTAGACCGCATCGTTGAGGGGCTGGTTCTGCACCACGGCGTTCGCTACCGAACTGTTGTAGACGGCCGGATCGTTCAAGGCCGTGTTCAGCGCGGTGTTGGTCTTGATCGCTGGGTTGATATCGGTGTTGGTCTTGATCGCTGGATTCTGCGCCGGGTAATTGGTCTTGATCGCCGGATTTGGAACGTAAGGGCTCAGTACACTCGAGTTCGTCAGTGGCGTCGTCAGAAATACCGAACCGATGGTCGGCGTGTACACTTCACCCGCCGCAATGGACGGGTCTTGCTGCGGCAATCCGTCAGGATTGATAATCTGCGGAGCGCTGGGATCCGGATTAAAGGTGATCGTGCTATTCAGGCCGTTGGTTGTGGGTTGGCCCCCGATGCCATCGATTTGAAATGCCTGGACCGCGAAGCTATCGGTGACGATGGTGGACTGGGCAAACACCGAGCGGGCGATGTTGGATAGCGGCGCCACCGTCACATCGAGCGTGCGGATGACTCCGCCGAATTGCTGGAAGGAAGATTGTCCGCCCGCGGGCTGGCTGGTTTGAAGCCGGATCGTCAGCGGGGCATTGTTCGCATTCCGCACGTACATCGAAAAGGCGCGCTGCAGCAACTGAGTGTTATTGGGGGCAGGCTGGTAGCCGAGCGTTTTCTGGTTGCCGGGCGAACTGATGGTGAGAGCCGGCTCGATGCGTGCTGTGTAAATGTTCTGGTTGCGCGTTCCCAAGTACTGGTCGTTCGTTCCAGCCACGCATTGCGTGACTGTTTGGGTCGGATCGAACACGCTGGGGTGCGACACGGTCGGATTCGACAGCGAGTACGGAGGAACAGATTGCGTCCAGTCCCCATTCGGGGGCTGCACCACGTCCCGGTTGTCCGTCCAGGTAGCGTGGAACACCTGCGGATTGGTGTTGCTCGTATTGAACTGCCACTGTCCACCCTGCAGGATGAAGGGGGGATCGCCGGCGAGGTCAATGTAGTCCCCCATGAATGGCTCGGTACCCTTAACGAATAGCGGGAGATCCGGCGGGTTGTACGTAAGCTGTTCGGCCTGATTGGTCACTGGATCGAATCCGACGAAGTACTTGGAGATACGGAAAGTGTTAAAAGACGGCATTGTCAATTGACCCGCCGGAGGTGGATCGGCCTGCGCACCCTGAACATCCATCGTGTGCCGGCGCACGGTGAGGGTCGAGTCGTCAATAAATGATGTGAACACCGACGCCACGTTGGACGTCAGATCGGCGAGGAATTGCCGGGTCTCGGTGTATCCGCTCGCATCCGATGAAGGAGTAAACACACCCATGGTGTGGTCCTCTCGCAGGTCGTAGTAGATCAAAGTGAGCTTTCCCGCATTGAAGTTCATGGACGGCATGATCTGGTGACCGTGGTCGGAAAGGTTGAGAAAAGGATTGCCGCTGTCGTCGAAGACGTATCCGTTGTCAATCGGCGCGGGAGTGGACCACGTGTTGGCGCCATCCGTCGACATGGTCAAGACGACACGGGCATCGCCATTGGCGTTGCGCTGCGAGACCGCCACATACACGCGGCCGGTGGCGTCCACCGCAAGCGCAGGGTAGCCATTACTCCGGTACGTACTGGATCCTTCCAGTTCGTCGAACTGGCAGTTCGGGGCCGTGGAATTCGTTGCACAACTCAGCGGAAAGTCGACCACGTCAATGGCCTTGCCCCAGGAAATGCCGCCGTCGGTTGACTTCGCCAGCACGATCGCATCGCTCTGGCTGCCGTTGGCGAAGCGTCGCCATCCAACGTAGACCGTCGCCGGAGAAGTTGCCGGCACGCTCGGATCCATGGCAATCACCGTCCCCTGGTTCACGCTGTTGGTCTGGCTGATCTTGACTGAGGACGGAAAGGTAGCACCGCAATTGTCAGAATAGGCAACGTTGACCTTGCTGGATCCGCCGGTGCCGGTGAAGTTGCTCCACGCCATAAAAACGCGCGCGGCAGGGACGGTTTGAGTTCCCGCCGTGCCATCAGGGTTCGTGAAGTTGATGGTGCACGTGTTCGTATTACGCGGGATATCCACGGCCAGCCAGGGCTTGTCGAGGAATTGTCCGGATGTGCCGCTGCTGATGACGGTTGCTCCCAGATAGCGAATCGAATCCGTGGGAGTGAGGTTGGTGAGGCTCGCCTTGGCCGTCGGATCGCCATTTTCGCGATTGTTGTTATCAACGAACCGCGCCACGAAGACGGCTCCGAGCGCGTTGTTCGTCGGCGTGCGGTTGAAGGCGATGCCGCTGTAATAGAACATCCCGCTGGGCCCCGAACGCACCGTCGGGTCGGAAGCGGCTTGAAATCCATGGAGCGGCGACGCGTTGCCAACAGCGGACGAATCCTGAGGATAACCCGGCAGCAACGTGCTGCCCCAGGTCAGGCCCCCGTCAAAGGATTTGAATACACCGAGCCAGGTATCGCCGTTTACTTGAATGCCCGTGACTCCCGGCAGGTCAACCGTCCGATAGTCGTTGTTGCCGGCCAGCAAGTGTAGATTATTGCGGGTCGACACAGTGATCGAAGGTTCATTCTGCCGCTCCAGGAAAGGATCGCCCGTGGTCCAGTCCGTGCCGGAAACCATGTTCACGTTCTCCCCTCCGAGCGATGTTTGTGACACTAGAGGGGACACAAAAAGACAAACGAACACACACAAAGATGCCGCGGAGACGATGTGACGCAACATGACCTCCAGACAGAACTTGGCTGCCTTAACTAAGTTGTATTTTTTCTGGGAATGCCCAAATCCGTGGGGGCGGATTCTCGTACGGCTTGACCACACATCATACGTCAAAAAGACGATGCGCGGAAAAATCTTATCGGCGACGGCCGCAGATGCGCATATGCATGAGTTTGTGCCCTGCGCAGAAGTGCCTGCCGGAACATGGTCGTGGCGGGAGTGGCGCAAGTCACTGCGATGCAGGTTTCCGGTCACAGGACGGATTCCATGTTCCGGCGCGATGCCATCGTCTCCGAGACGGACCTGCGCACGGCTCTCTGAGCGACTCAGGCGTACCTCGCGGCGGCGAAGGAGAACGTAGTCGCGATGGCTGCGAACGGCTAGGAATTCACTGCTTCACGGACAATTCACGGACAAAAACCAAAGGGCACCCTTCGCGGGGTGCCCTAAGTCGTTGAGGGAATGGTGCGCCCTGAGAGATTCGAACTCCCGACCTTCTGGTTCGTAGCCAGACGCTCTATCCAGCTGAGCTAAGGGCGCAGGTCTTGCTTGGGCAGGAAACTTGTTCAAGGATTATAGCGGAAGTCGCCAATCGCTGCGCAAGGTTTGCTATCGTGCGGCCTTGGCGAAGGGGTCGAGGATTGAAGATCAAGACAGCTTGTTTCGCTATTGCTTTGCTTCGAGCGTCTCAGGTATTTAACTTGAAAGTAAAGGATAGAAAGATTTCGCCATTTGCTGTTTTCCACAGCCCTTTGGCCCTCGAGACGCACCTCGGACCCGAAGTAAATCTTTCCCGGCCTAGAGCAATTCCTACAATGCCGCCGCCTGTATGCCCTTGTATTTTGTTTGGCTTACAGAACGGTACGCCAGATGCTTTAAAGAAAACAGACGAAGTGGCGCGCAACGGGGCGCTCCAAGAAGGACTTCGGCCAGAGGTTTTCTTGGGTGCCCCTTTGCATTTATCTTCGTTTCGACCAGCCCTCCCCAACCCCCTTGCCGCAAGTATTCCTGATTCTTTAATTCCTACGCTAACTCGAGACGCTCCCGTACATCAATTCCAGCCTGGCGCAAAAGTCGAGCCACAGCCTCCGCTCTAAGGCGCGAAGCGTCAAACTCAACGCGCACCGTGCGCCCATGCTCGTTGAACTGCACCCGTATCACTCCGTAGACCTCACGCATGCCATCGATCGCTCGGAGTGCGCTCTCGCCGGGCACAGCATCGTAGCGAAACACTACCTCCAAATACGTCATGGGATAATCCTTGGGTTCCAGATCAACATGTTCGAGATCAATGGGTTCGAGATCAATGGGTTCCAGATCAACGTTTTGCCGATCGATGTAGGCGCATGCGTCGGGCTGAATCCAATATAAAGCATAGCCCATCGAACAAGTACTTGCGGTGACGGAGAGGAGCGGCGCTTTCCGCGCCGCCTAAAAGCATCACAATTGATCGCGGGCTTCAGTCCCGTGTCGCATTCGAGTTCGCCTCAACTTATGTCCACGCGCCCAACAAAACCGGCCACACTAGAACGCGACCCGGTCTGCAGAATGAAGGTGAATCCCGCGACCACCAAACATGTCCATGACCACGATGGAAGGAATTACTATTTTTGCTGCGCGGCGTGTGTGGAGAAATTCAAAGCAAATCCTCCGAAATACTTGCAACGGATGATCCCAAGGCACCCGGCCGGTTTGGTAGTGCTCGACGGCGCTAACGCAAGCCCGCCGTTCCGCGACTCATCCTGGCAGATCACGCCAAAGCCCCAGGCGTCGCCCGCCGCCTACGTCTGCCCCATGTGCCCTGAGGTGAGTGAAGGCAAGCCCGGCGCTTGCCCTTCATGCGGAATGGCCCTCGAACCGGAAGTCCCCGTCGCGTCCACGCGCACCGAGTACACCTGTCCCATGCATCCGGAGATCGTGCGGCCCGCGCCGGGCTCATGTCCGATCTGCGGCATGGCGCTGGAACCTCGCGCGGTGAGCGCAGTCACTGACGAAAATCCCGAACTGCGCGACATGAGTCGCCGCTTTTGGATAAGCCTTGCTCTGACGGCGCCACTGATGACGATGGCGATGGCCGCAATGTTATGGGAGATGCCGCTGCACCGCATTCTCTCCGGCGCGACGCTGCCCTGGCTGGAACTCGCGCTGGCGACGCCGGTTGTGCTGTGGGGCGGATGGCCCTTCTTCCAACGCTTCTGGACCTCGCTCGCCAATCGCAGCCCAAACATGTTCACGCTGATTGGCATGGGCACCGGCGTCGCCTACGGATACAGCCTGATCGCCACCCTTGCCCCGCAGATTTTTCCGGAATCGCTGCGCAGCATGGACGGATATCCCGATGTGTATTTCGAGGCAGCCGCCGCCATCACCACCCTTGTTTTACTCGGCCAAGTCATGGAGTTACGCGCCCGCAGCCGCACCAGCGCCGCCATTCGTGCCTTGCTCGACCTCAGTCCGCAGACTGCGCGACTGCTTAGTGCAGATGGCAACGAGAAAGACGTTCCGCTCGAGCAAGTAAAGCCCGGAGATCGTCTCCGTGTGCGGCCCGGAGAAAAAATCCCGGTGGATGGCATTCTGTTGGAAGGGCACAGTTCGATCGACGAGTCGATGATCACCGGCGAGTCCATCCCGATCGAGAAATCGCCAGACAGCAGAGTCATTGGGGCAACCATTAATGGCAGCGGCTCATTTGTGATGCGGGCCGAACGCGTGGGTGGCGAAACTTTGTTGGCGCGCATTGTGCAACTTGTCGGGCAGGCGCAGCGCAGCCGCGCTCCTATTCAGCGCCTCGCCGACCGCGTGGCGAAATGGTTTGTCCCTATCGTCGTAGCGGCCGCGCTGATCACGTTCATCGCCTGGCTTTTCCTGGGTCCGCAGCCCCGCTTCGCGCACGCTCTCGTGAATGCCGTTGCTGTTCTCATCATCGCGTGCCCCTGCGCCCTGGGACTCGCTACGCCGATGGCAATTATGGTCGGCGTAGGCCGCGGCGCGCGGGCCGGCGTTCTGATCAAAAATGCCGAAGCACTGGAGATTCTGGAAAACATCGACACCCTGGTCGTTGATAAGACCGGGACGTTGACTGAAGGCAAACCGCAAGTGACGGGAGTGCTCTCGCTAAGTGACGACAATGGCGAAACTCTTCGCCTGGCCGCCAGTGTCGAGAGAGCCAGCGAGCATCCTCTGGCTGGCGCAATCGTTCAGGCTGCGACAAAACAAGGGTTGTCGCTCTCGCAGCCAAGCGAATTCGTCAGCGTCGCCGGAAAAGGAATTATGGGTTTGGTTGACGGTAAGCGGGTGGCCGTGGGCAACGCCGCTTTGATGAAGGATCTGGGAGCCTTCGCCCGCGCGAATACGGAATTTCACGATAGGGACGCCGGAGGCGGAACCAGCCTTTGTGTCGCGGTCGATGGCAAATACATTGGAGGCTTCCACGTCGTGGATCCGATGAAGGCTTCCACTTTCGATGCGATCCGCGGAGTCAAGAATCAGGGCATCCGCATCGTGATGCTCACCGGCGACAACCACGCGACCGCCGCCGCGATTGCCCAGCAACTTGGGGTAGACGAATTCGAAGCGGAAGTCATGCCCGAAAGAAAATTGGAAATCATTCGCAAACTGCAAGGGCAGGGAAGAGTGGTCGCCATGGCGGGCGACGGCATCAACGACGCCCCGGCCCTGGCGCAAGCCGATGTCGGCATCGCGATGGGGACCGGCACCGACGTCGCGATGGAGAGCGGCGGCATCACGCTGGTGAGAGGCGACCTCTCCGCAATTCTGCGGGCCCGCAAGCTAAGCCGGGCCACGATGCGCAACATCCGTCAGAATTTATTTTTCGCCTTCGTCTACAACGCGATCGGGGTACCCATTGCCGCCGGAGTTCTCTATCCATTCTTCGGGCTGTTGCTCAGCCCCATCTTCGCCGCCGCGGCCATGAGCTTCAGTTCTGTGTCGGTTATCACGAACGCGCTGCGTTTGCGCAAGGCAAAGTTGTGATTGAAATAGGAACTGTGGAACGAAAAAACGCCGCCGGTTCTTTGCCGCCAAAAGGTTCGCTTCGTGGCGGTGTGGCTCGGTGGCGAATTAAAGTTTCCCGAGAAAATCAATGATCTCCGGCTCCGTCCAATCCACCGCGCCAATAAATTTGCGGCGCATCACGCCATTGCGGTCGATGATGTAAGTCTCGGGAAACTTGAACGTTCCATACAGAGCGTTACTTTTCTGATCCGGATCGCGCACGGAAAGCAAATTCACATTGTGATCTTTCAGGAAGCGCCTGTATTTGTTGTCGTCGACGTCGACGCTGACGGCCAGCACCGTCACGCCTTTAGGCTGCATGCGCTGCTGCATTCGGACCAGCGAAGGCATCTCTTCGATGCAGGGCGGGCACCACGTTGCCCAGAAGTTCAGCACCACCACCTTACCTTTGAGTTGGCTGAGAGACACCGCATGCTCGGAGTCCTGCACGGTGAAGTCAGGAGCGGCCGTGCCGATGCGCGGGGGGCGCGTCCCGCTGTAGCAGCCAGAGAGAGCGAACAGAATTAAGGCGGAGAAAATGGCGCCGGGAAAACGAAGGATGCGTCGCACACAGCTATAATAATGGATTCGGCATATGCCTGCGACAGATAGAGCAACCGCTCAACCCGCAGTCTCAGTGATCGTGCCAGCGCGCAACGAAGAAGCCTGCCTGGACGCGTGTCTTCAGTCTCTTGTGGACCAGTCTTTTGCGGACCAGACTCCTGTGGACCAGGGAATCGTGGATTTTGAAATCATCGTGGTGGACGATCACTCCACCGACCGCACCCATGAAATCGCCAACTCATTTGCTGGTCAGGGAGTTCGAGTCATCGATGCCGGTCCGCTTCCCGCAGGTTGGACCGGTAAGAACAACGCCGTCACCGCCGGAGCCAAAGCGGCTCGCGGCCAATGGCTGCTTTTCACCGATGCCGACACCATCCACCTGCCGGGATCGCTAGCCCGCAGCATGAAAGAAGTGAAGCGTAACGGTGCGGCTATGCTCTCCTACTCTCCCAGGCAAATTGTGAAGAGCTTTTGGGAGAAGGCTGTCATGCCCGTAATCTTCGCCGAACTCGCAGCCAGCTTTCGCCCCAGCCAAGTTAGCGATCCCAAGTCTGTGGCAGCGGCTGCCAACGGCCAGTACATCCTCATTAGCCGCGAAGCCTACGACGCTGTCGGGGGCCACGCCGCAATCGCAACCAACCTCCTCGAAGACGTAGTCCTGGCCCGCAGCGTGAAGCGATCCGGCCGAAAGATTTTTTTCCGCTACGGCGGCGACGCGGTTCGCACGCGCATGTATCGCAACTTCGCCCAACTGCGCGAAGGCTGGACTAAAAATCTCGCGCTACTGTTTCCCTCACCGCTGCGCCTGGCCGCGCTCCGCGCCACCGAGTTTGGGCTTATCGTTACCAGCTTTGCCGTTGCCATCGACAGCCGCCTGCGCGGGCGTTGGCAGCCCGCGGTGATCACAGCCGTTCTTTGCGCGGTTGTCTATGCATTATTTTTAAGGCGCGTCCGCCGCGCTCATTTTCCCGCGGAGGCAAATGTTCTAGCCCTCTTCGGCTTGCCTCTATTCTCATATTTATTGTTGCGCTCGGAGCGATCTCACCGGCGCGGCAATGTTTGCTGGGAAGGCCGCGAATATCGCGGCAATCGACTCACCCTGGAATCATCGACAGAAACCGATCCCGCAACGCAGGAAAAGCATGGTCTACCTCACGCGCAAAGCTGAATTCTCCGCATCGCACCTCTACCACAACCCGGACTTCACGCCGGAGGAGAACCGCCGCGTCTTCGGTAAGTGCAATAACCCAAACGGCCATGGCCACAACTACACGCTCGAAGTCACAGTAAAAGGGGAAGTCGACGCGCGCTCCGGTTTTGTTGTCGACCTCAAGCAACTCAAAGAAATCATGCACCGTGAAGTGCTCGACGCGATGGACCATCGCTTTCTCAACAAAGAGGTTCCCGAATTTCAACACCAGATTCCGACGACGGAAAACATCGCCATCGCCATCTGGCAGCGCCTGGCCACCAAGCTCACCGCCGCCAAACTGCACCGTGTGCGGCTCTACGAAACCCCCGACTTGTTCGTCGATTTCTACGGAGAAGCATGAAGCCCAAAGAAAGTCCTACCCCGTGGAACCCCGTGCCCTCTGTAGTGAAGGTTTTTGGGGTACAGCATCCAAATCGAGTCAGTAAGGCAGGTAAATGAAAGCTCACCTCTCCCGCCGTTATCTCTTTTCGGCCTCGCACCGTCTCCACTGCGAAGCGATGTCGAATGAAGAAAACCAGATGACTTACGGCAAGTGCAACAATCCCTACGGACATGGCCACAACTACACTGTCGAAGTGACGGTTAGCGGTCAGGTCGACGAGAAAACCGGCATGGTCTGCAATCTCACCGATCTCGACCGCTTCATCGAAACGGAAATTCTCGCGCGCTACGGCCACGAGAACCTGAACATGCTGCCGGAATTTGCCCAGGAGGTCCCTACCACAGAAAATCTCTGCATCCAGATTTACGAAATACTGCAGCGCGGCTTCCGCTTCGCGCATCTGGAAAGAGTGAGGCTGGAAGAAACTATGATGAATTCGTTCGAGTACGCAGGCTAATCAGCTTTCAATTGCAAAATTACCGGCTTACAAGAGTACCAATTTGATATGACCATGAAACCCACGACCGAGCCGTCCACTCTTACCAGCGCGAGCTTCGAAGATCTGGTTCAGGAGATGATCATCCGCCTGGGCGAAGACCCGCAACGCGAAGGCCTCCTGCTCACTCCCGAGCGCGTTCGCAAATCGATGCAGTTCCTAACCCGCGGCTACACCGAAGATCCCGAGAGCTTGCTCAAAGCCGCGCTTTTCACCGTCACTTACGACGAGATGGTGATCGTCAAAGACGTCGAAATGTTTAGTCTGTGCGAGCACCACATGCTGCCGTTCTTTGGCAAGGTGCACGTAGCCTACATCCCTAACGGCAAAGTGATCGGCCTCAGCAAAGTGCCGCGTCTCATCGAACTCTTTTCCCGGCGCCTGCAAATCCAGGAGCGCCTCACCACCCAGATCGCCGAGACGATTCAGAAAGTAATCGAACCGCAGGGCGTCGGGGTGGTCATCGAGGCCCGCCATCTTTGCATGATGATGCGCGGCGTCGAGAAGCAGCATTCCGCTGCCGTCACATCTTCCATGCTCGGCTGTTTCCGCAACGAGCAGGAAACGCGCTCGGAATTTCTCTCGTTAATTCGCCAGCGCCCCAACGGAATTTGATCTCCCTTGCGTTAGCGCCACCGAATGCGGTCCAATGCCCGTGCGATGGAATCACTGAAGATCGTCTTTCTCTCGATCGGCGCCGGAGTCCTCTACGGTATTGCCCACGATCAAATTACTGCTCGAATCTGCATTGAATATTTCACGGTTTTTCATCCGCCGCTTGTAGCGACCGATTCGCCCACGCTCTTGGGCTTTGCCTGGGGAGTCGTTGCAACTTGGTGGGCGGGCGCGATCCTTGGAGCTGCCCTCGCGCTTGCAGCGCGGGCTGGCTCCCGCCGAAAATTGGCAGCCCGGGACGTGCTTCCTCTAATTGCGCGGTTGCTGCCTGTCATGGCAGTATTCGCCGGAGTGTTTGGTATCGCGGGATTTGTGCTCACTAATAAAGGGATGATTTCTCCGCCATCGTGGGTGCAGTCGCATCTTCCGCCGTCGCGATTCCCGAACTTCATGGCAGATTGGTGCGCACATAGTGCGTCCTACGGTTCAGCGTTTCTCGGCGGTGGTGTATTGTGTGTCATTGCGTACAGGAAACGGCGTGTGCGCTCGGCCAGAAATGCCGCCAATTAGGGGAGAGAAATGAAGAATCGTTTCAGCGCAGGTCAAGGACGAGAGTATCTGCACAGTCAGGTCGCCCTCGTCACCGGGTCCACCCGCGGCATCGGACTCGCTATCGCCCGCGCTCTGGCCGCCGAAGGCTGCAATTTGATTCTTACCGGCCGCGACGAACAAGCCCTCCGCCGCGTGAGCAGGGAACTGGCGTCTGGACAAATCAAAATCCTTGGCCACCCTGGCGATGTTCGCGACCCGCAGTCGATCGACGATCTCTTTCGATCCATCCGCCGGCAATTCAAGCGTCTCGATATTCTTGTCAACAACGCCGGGATCGCCCATAGCAATCTCACAATCGACAAGCTGCCTTTGCCACTTTGGAAAGACGTGATCGAGACAAACCTGACCGGAATGTTTCTGGTGACGCAAGCCGCGCTGGCCATCATGAAGCGCGGCGGCACCATCGTGAACAACCTCTCCATCACCGCCAATCGCGTCTTTGCTGGATCAGCCGCCTACGCTGCCTCAAAACACGGGGCGCTTGGCTTCACCAATACGCTTCGCGAGGAACTAAGCCCGAAGGGAATCCGCGTCGTCGCCCTGTTGCTCGGCGCCACCAGTACCGATATCTGGAACAGTTTTTGGCCGCAAGCCCCGCGAAAAAAGATGATGTCTGCGGCCACGGTCGCCGCCGCAGTCGTCAACGCAATCCTGCTGCCGCCGAACGCTACCGTCGGAACCCTGGAGATCCTCCCCACCGTTGGCCTTTTATGACTCGATAGTCTGCGCTAGATTTCAGGCCGAACAGAGGAAAAAGAGGGAAGAACGAAAAATACCGCGAAGCCTGGTGCCTCCTGGACTGCCCCCGAAAAGCGCGCGGCTGGAAAGATATCCCGGCCCTGTGCCCCAGCAAGGGTCTCGGAGTGCGGTGTGCGGTGTGCGGTGTGTCCGCGCGCGGCGCGGCCTCGACTGCTATTTAACGATTGACGTTATTAACGATACACGTTAAACTATTGCCTGTGATCAAGTCTTTCGCGGACAAGAACACGAAAGAATTCTGGGATACAGGAAAGAGTCAAGGGATGCCTCCGGCCAATTTGCGAAACGTAGCCAGGCGGAAGCTGGCGGCGCTTCATTCAGCCGTGAGCGTGGAGGACTTGCGAATCCCTCCCGGCAACCGACTGGAAGAGTTGCACGGCAACAGAAAGGGCCAGCACAGCATTCGAGTCAACGATCAATTCCGCGTCTGTTTCAAGTGGCGGGACGGCGACGCCCACGATGTGGAGATAACGGATTACCACTGAACGTAGTATGAAAAACGAATCAGTAGCATGGAGAAAGAACTGTGAGTATCAAGAATGAGGGTCCGGCAGGCTGGGCAGTGCATCCCGGAGAGATTCTTCGGGAGGAGTTTCTCGCGCCCATGGGCATTTCCGCCTACCGCTTGTCGGTTGACCTGGGCGTTTCCGCTCCTACCGTCAACGACATTGTTCGGGAGAAGCGGGGAATCACCCCTGAGATGGCCGCTCGCCTAGCCAGGTATTTCGGCACTTCCGAGCAGTTCTGGCTGAACCTGCAAGATGCCTTTGCCGTTCATCAGGTCAAGAAGAAGTATTCGAGGGAACTCAGGGCCATCAAGCCGCTCGCCGCGGCTGCATCCCGCTAAGCGTACAGTTGAGCGAGAACTCCTGCTTCCCCTCGTCTCCTAGCGACGCGAATGTGGCGCGGGCGCCCCCGCCCGCGTCTGCCGGAAATCGCCGAAGTTGCTCTGGAATTGTATGGCTTTGAAGGGCACGACGTCAGCCGCGAAGCGGCGACAGAATTCAGTCCACAGCCTGCCCTGAGCCGGCCGAAGGGGCCGTAAGCCGTGAGTAAACGACAGATAGAGGATAACCAAGCCCTGGAAGGGGCGAAAGATCGTTAGCCCCGTGTTGACCCATCACTTCACAGGCAAAAATTCAATCGCCACATCGCGGCTAGCCACTTTGAAATCAAAGTCAGCCGTCACAAAAACATGCCCGCCTGAATCCCCAGCCAACTCCACTCCAAAGGCATCGACGTAGGGTAGGTCACGCTTCACCTTGATCAACGCAGCGCGCACGGCGCGATCGGCATCGGCCGCAACCACTTGCAATCCAAACACACTAAGGCGGGACAGCAACAACTCCATCGCCTGCTTGCCATGGGCCTTGCAAGTGATGCCGGCCACCTCGCCCCAATGTACAGCCGAGAGGATGGCAACGCATCGACCGGCCAAATGCGATTTGATAATCTCCGCCACCCGAGCCGCGCCCGCCTCATCGTCGAGGTAGCGCAATATCGCACTGGAATCGAGGACGTAAGTCACCACGGAATGTTTACTGTCAACCATTTACCAGCGATCTTTCTTCCGCCGCCGCTCGCGCTTGAGCGCCTCGGAAAGGGAAGGCTTGCCGGAAAAAAGCCCGCGCGTCTTGTCTACAAGTTCCTCCGATACCGGCTCCAGGACAATTCGCGACCCGTCCTGCGTAACCGCAATCCGCGTCCCCGGTCCGATCCCCAAAGAAGCCCTCATCTCGGAAGGAATGACGAACTGTCCCTTGGTGCTTACCGTAGTGATCTGACGTAGCATGGCTTACATTATACAACAGGTAGGAATAATATTCTAGGGTGCGGTCATAACACCACCGACAATTCGCCGTGCTGCTTGCGCGTGGGTCTCACGGTGATCTCCACATCCTGTCCAAGCGCGGTAAGAAACTCCATGAGGCGCTCCACCGAAAAGTTACCCGAACGGTTGCGCATGAGCGTCGAGACGTGCGGCTGCTTGATGCCCAGGACCTTTCCAGCCTCGGCTTGCTTGAGGCCGCGCGCCTTTATTAGCCGGTAAATCTGCAGCGTCAGCCGCGATTTCAAAAGCTCCTGCTCGGGATGAGGAAGGCCGAGATCGGCGAAAACATTTCCGCTACTCTTTTCGCTGCGGGTTCTGGGGGGCTGGGCGCGCTTCGTTGCTTTCATGGTCAATTCTGCCTTTCTCGATGCAGTCGCTCGGCTTCCGGCAGACGCCGCCGAATCAGTTCAATGTCCCTCTTCGTAGTGGCGATGCCACTCTTAGATTTCTTCTGAAACGCGTGCAGCACGTAAATTGCTTCCGCAAAACGAACCGTGTACACGGCTCGCCAGGTATCACCGCGATGATGCGCCATGATTTCGACGATGGAGCCTCCGCCGAACCCACGCATGGGCTTCGTTGCAGGATCGGTTTCACCCTCCTGCGCGGCATATAGAGCGCGGCCGATGTCGCGGCGGACCTCGCGAGGAAATGTGCGCAAGTCTCTTCGACTCGAGCCAACCCACACGACTGGGCGCTCCGCTACCGCCATAATACATATATACGTCTATAGGTATAATCCGTCAAGTATTCGTTTGACTCGACGGAGAGGAGTGTCCGTCCTACGGGGCATCGCTTATACTGGCTTTGTATATGGCCGCAGACTCTCAAAAGACCTTCTACCTCGAAACCTTTGGCTGCCAGATGAACGTGCATGACTCGGAAAAGGTCATTGGCACGCTGGTGCACGAGGGCTACCGGCAGGTGGAGACAGTGGAGCAGGCCGACCTGATTCTGTACAACACCTGCTCCATCCGCGATAAGGCGGAGCAGAAAGTGTTTCATCGGCTGGCGGATTACAAGAAACTGCTGAAGCAGGGCAAGAAGTTTGGCGTGCTGGGCTGCGTGGCGCAGCAGGAAGGCGAAAAGATTTTCGAGCGCGCGCCGCATGTCTCTTTGGTGTGCGGATCGGCCAGCTACCGCAACCTGCCGCAGATGCTGGTGCGGTTGGAAGCAGGGAGCGACGCCGCAACAGGGAAGTCCGGTGGCCGGAAGCCGGAAGCCGGAGGCCTGATTCGCATCACCGGGCTCGACGACCGTGAGACTGACAAATGTTTTGAAACCGAGTTTACTGCGCGCAGCAATCCCCATCGCGGATACATCACCATCATCGAAGGCTGCGACAAGTTTTGCTCCTACTGCGTGGTGCCGTTCACGCGCGGCAAGGAGCGCAGCCGGACGACAGAGTCAGTGCTTGCCGAAGCCCGCCAGATGGCCGATCTCGGCTACACGGAAATTCAACTGCTGGGCCAGAACGTGAATTCTTATAAAGATCCGGCAGGGAGGCGGACCTTCGCGGAATTGCTGGCAGCAGTCGGCGAAGTGCCCGGGATTCGGCGAGTGCGATTCACGACGTCGCATCCGCGCGACTTTGGACGCGACATCATCGAAGCGATCGACGCCGTACCGACGCTCTGCGATCACGTTCACCTGCCCGTGCAAAGCGGATCGGACCGCGTGCTGAACGCCATGCAGCGCCTCTACACCCGCGAGCAATATCTCGAACGCATCGCCTGGATGAAGTCGGCGAAACGCGAGATCAGCATCACCAGCGACATCATCGTCGGCTTCCCCGGAGAGACGGAAGAAGACTTCGCCGAAACTTTATGGCTCTTAGACGAAGTCGGCTACGACGCGGTGTTTACGTTCAAATACTCGCCGCGGCCGAACACTCCATCGCTGGCGCTGGACGACGCAATCCCAGATCAAGAGAAATCCCGCAGGTTGGAAGTCCTGATGGCAAGACAAAAAGAAATACAGATCACCCGCTACAAGAAATACATAGGAACAACCTCCGAAGTAATGGTTGAAGGCAAGAATGAAGCCCGCGGCCAGTGGATCGGCCGCACCAGCCAGAACAAAACCCTAAACTTCACCGTCCCGGAAGATGCATCTCCCACAATAGGAAGCTACGTCCAAGTAAAAGCAACCACCAGCTTTCCCAACAGCCTCCTGGGCGAATTGGTGATATAAGAAGCAAAGACGCGCGCACGTCGCGCAGCGGGCGGCAAAAGGAAACTTAAGGCAACACTTTAAGGAGTCTCCCATGGAAGTAGAGATGACGATCCGAGGCCTCTTAGTCGATCCGGTCAGCAATATGCCGATTGTGATTTTGAAAGATGTGGCGGGGGAGTCGGTGCTGCCGATCTGGGTGGGGGTTTACGAGGCGAATGCGATTGCGCTGGAGATGGAGAAGGTGAGCACGCCGCGTCCCATGACGCATGATTTGATCAAGAATGTGCTGACCGGCCTAGAGACACAGGTGCACAAGGTGGTGGTGACGGAGCTGCGCGAAGACACGTTTTATGCGGTGATCTGGCTGGAGCGCGGGGGCGAGGTGGTGAGCGTGGACTCGCGTCCGTCGGACGCGCTCGCGCTGGCCCTGCGGGTGGATTGTCCCATCTTTGTGGATGAGATTGTCTTGAAGAATTCGAAGCAGGCGGCGAACATGTCGGATCGCGCTACCGCGGAAGAGCTGCGTAAATATCTGGATGGGCTGAACGACGAGGATCTGGGGAAGTATAAGATGTAGGCAGGTGGTTACATATTCATAGGGCCTTCTGGACCTCCGTAGAATTACGAGCGCCAGACGCTTTGAATTCCGGCTGCAAGATGTTTCGACATACGTCAGCGCGCGACTTATTGTGCGCCCTGTCCGGCAAAGTCTCCGCAAGCCACGGGCAGCATAACGGCGTACATCGCGTAACGGCCCCCGCTCGCCGGCTCAGAAAAAGTTGAAAAACTCACCGCCAGATCCGTAGTGGAGGCACCGTTTTGGAGCTGGTTGAGCTGGTACGCGCTGGGACCGGGATCCGAGCAAGCTCCGTAGGCGATCGACGCACTATAGGTGTCGCTGGCGCTCGGATTATCCAGCTTGAGGGTTACGCGTGTTTTATTCGCCCCGGCATCCTGAAAGACCGCGGTGCCGGTTCGAGCTCCGGTCAGCTTGATGGTTCGGGACTTCGCCGACTGAGCGACGACCGGCCGGGTTGAAATGGTTTGAAACGCAACCTAGAGACAAAACGGTTCCGGCGAGAATCGCAGTAAAGGCAGAAGCAGCTTTCATATTTCCTCCGTAGGGGAAGGAGAGGGATTGTAGCAGCGGAAAGGCGGGATGGATGGTGGTTCGGTTCTTTTGTCCGTTTTATGGAAGATACTATTAACTTTACATAATACCTGTTATCGGACACTGGCAACATCCACGCTACGCAACACCGTGTCGATATGCGTCAGATGGCGGATCAGCTCGCGCCTGTGCATCGCCGGTAAACGGGCTTGAGTAAGCGATCAGTTGAGCTTCTGATTCCCTCCCATTAGCCCTTTTAGTACAGCGCGACACTCGGCGTAGGACATCTATTTGGATGTTGAATTGGGCGCCGCGATTACCCTTTCGCGGACAAGGGCCCTGTCGATCTCGGCAAATGTCTCTGCAATCTTTGCTTTCTTGAAGGATATGTAGGTCAACCCATTGATATTCGAGAATTCCTCTGCACCTTTCTCCTTCAAGATGATCGCGCGCGGAAATCCGAGCCTACCCTGAAACAGACCGATCTCATGTACTACGTTTTGTCGGGTTTTGCGCTTCCCACCTCTTTCCCAATCTTCGGCCGTCATAACGAGAATGGCAAAGCAGGCGCTCTCAAGCATCTGGGTGAGACGTTCGACGGTGGTAACACCGGCGCTTGGAGACACATTGAACTCATCTACGTGGAGGCCATACGTTTTGGTCAGATGGTCTCTGACTTTTTGCCAATCCTTGCGTCTGCCGTGTCCGATAAAGACGGAGGTTGGAATACTGCGTGGTTTGCGAATGGCGAAGTCACGAACGTAGGAAAGCAAGTGTCCTATTGAGTCCAGAGCTCTGTCGGATACGCCCCATTCGCAAAGCCGAGCCTCACAATCGGCGCACAGATAGCCTGCAATCAAAACGGATAGGAATTTGCGCCGACCGGCAGTGGAATTGAATATGCATCCTCGAAACCAATTGTGGACCATCCGCCGGTCAAGCTGACGAGGTGACAGGTTCGCCATGAACGAAGCGCTTGCATACGCGAGCTGAAAGAGAAGGTAAATCCGTAGCGGTGGGGGAGCATATCTGCTTTCCCAATCAGCGGTCGAAACAACGTTTCGCCCCCGGCTCGCGTATTCGAAGCAGTTCCCCTTCAGGGGTGGAGAGATCACGGCGATGATCGGTCTGCCAGCGTGATTCTCCTTAATCGTCGTGAGAACTTGTCCTGGCTTGACTTCGCTGTCTCCCTTTGGAAGCCACTTAACCTGTTCAACGTCGAATTCGAATTCAGGCTGGATCCGGTTGGCGATGGTGACTGCTTGGTTAACCGCCTCGACATTTCTGGATTTCTTACGGACCAGCACCGTAACTTTCATGGAACGGGATTATAGGCCATATCTCGTCTTCGGCCGGGTGGGTGGGCCACCCGCCCGAATCATTAAGGGAGTCTACGTGCTGCAATCTCCGCCAGTTTGATTCGGCACCTATCAATTTTAGAACCGTAAAACTTGTGCCAATATACGTTTTGATCTGGACCGCGAAGTTCGTTTATATCGGGGTCGCTTTCCCAAGCATGGCGAAAAGGCGGGTGGCCCACATCTCCATTCGCGACTCCATCCCTTAGATAGGCTGGGTGCCCCATTTCTCGCGTTCTTTGCGAGAAGTGGGGCTTTTGACTTGAACTCACGATGAGTCCAACCCCGTACCAATGTTCATCCGTCACAGACACGACTCGCATTTGTGTGTAGGTTTTCTTCATGCCCTGGGGCTTAAAGCGTTATTACGGCACGGGAAGCCTCCATTTCATCACCTGGAGCTGCTATCGACGCAAGCCGCTGCTTGGCAATCCCGCGCGCCGCGACCTGTTACTTACTGTCCTCGAGCTGATGCGCGTTCGCTACCGTTTTGCCGTGATCGGATACGTGGTCATGCCCGAACACGTACATCTGCTGATTTCCGAACCCTTGATCTCCGAACCTATGATTGGCGATCCCTCGAAGATACTTCAGGCCGTAAAGCTGAGCGTCTCCCGGCGGCTGGCCATTAGCGGCGAATTCTCCGGTCGATTCTGGCAGAGTCGTTTCTATGATTTCAATCTATGGGGCCAGCGGAAAGAGGTTGAGAAGCTGAAGTACATGCATCGCAATCCGGTGGTGCGCGGACTGGTAGCGAGTCCGGAGGATTGGCGGTGGAGCAGCTACCGATCTTATGCCTACGGAGAGGCGGGAC
>WNFC01001356.1_pt1 | contig 35624 bp, 30 predicted proteins | sample 5400541 | NCBI WGS metagenome assembly WNFC01 (sample SAMN13153342, study PRJNA577476) | soil metagenome | isolation source: 120 cm saprolite under Douglas fir tree site 2 hole 2 replicate 1 | place: USA:California | collected 2015-04-18
GTGGTCCGCCACGGCGACGTAAGTGGTGCGGTCACTCTGCGCGGCGTGCGCGCGACCGACATCCATCGCACTCTGCGTGAGGTTTGCCGTCGCCTGCCACCGGTTGAGGCGCTCGTCCTGCTGGACGCTGCCGTCCACGCAGGTCTCATGAATCCGCGAGCCCTCGTGGCAAATCGCCGTTTGAAGCTGGCCGAGCTCGCCGAGCCGGCCGAATCTCCGATGGAGACCCGCCTTCGGTGGCTGCTGCTGCAGGCGGGCCTGCCGAAGCCCGAGGTCCAGTCCGAGCTTCGCGATGCCGAGGGTCGTTTCGTCGGCAGGGCCGACCTCTACTACCCCGCCGCACGGCTCGTCATCGAGTACGACGGCGCCAACCACCGCGAAAGACTCGTCGAGGACAACCGCAGGCAGAACGCGATCATCGGCGCCGGCTTCCGAGTCCTGCGTTTCACCGCCGCGGACATGCATCAGCGCCCGGAGATCATTGCAGCTCAGGTGCGGAGCGCTCTTGTTACAGTTTCACGCGATGCAGCCACCGCCGCCCACTCCGCCCGCCCGGCGCGGCATCCTTGACGACTTCAAAGGCCTCGCCTGGTGGCAAACCCTGCTCGTCCTCGTGCCGCTGTCCACCCTCTTCATCGGTGGGCTGATTGGCGGTGTGATCGGCGCGCTGGGCGCTCTCGGCAACCTGCGGATCGCCCGCGCCAACCTGCCGGCCGCCGCGAAGGTGGCGGTGATGCTCGGCGTGGGCGTGCTCTGCTACATCGTCCTCTTCATCGTCGCGGGCATCGTCTACGTGATGACACACCGGTCGGCCTAGCGCAAGGAAAAGCCTTACTCGGGCTTGAAGAGGATTGCCCCGAGCGGCGGCAGCGTCAGCGTCACGCTGTGCATGTGCCCGTGCATCGCGATCGGCACGGCCTCGACCCCGCCCAGGTTCCCCTGCCCGCTCCCCCCATACATAGGTGCGTCGCTGTTCAGGATCTCCACCCACCGCCCGGGAAGCGGCATCCCGACCTGGTAGTTCTGCCGCGGCACCGGGGTGAAGTTGAACGCCGCAACCAGCACATCGGAAGGAGACCGTCCCCGCCGGATCAGCGAAACGACGCTGTTCTCCGCGTCGTTGACGTCGATCCATGAGAACCCGGCCGGGTCGAAGTCCAGCTCGTGGAGCGCCTTGTAGTCGCGCAGCACACGGTTAAGGTCGCCTACCCACAGCCGCAACCCTCCGTGCATGGGGTCTTCAAGCAGATGCCAGTCGAGCGATGACTCGACGTCCCACTCGCGCCACTGCCCGAACTCGCCGCCCATGAAAAGCAGCTTCTTCCCCGGCTGCGCGTACATCCAGCCAAAGAGCAACCGCAGGTTGGCGAACTTCTGCCATTCGTCGCCGGGCATCTTCGAGATCAGCGAACCCTTCCCGTGCACCACCTCGTCGTGCGACAGCGGCAGCATGAAGTTCTCGCCCCACGCGTAGAGCATTCGAAACGTGAGGTTTGCGTGGTGGAACCTGCGGTGGATCGGCTCGCGTTCGAAGTAGTAGAGCGAGTCGTGCATCCAGCCCATGTCCCATTTCATGCCGAAGCCGAGCCCGCCGAGGTAGGTAGGCCGCGAGACGAGCGGCCACGCCGTCGATTCCTCGGCGATGGTCTGCACGTCGGGCTGCTCCTTGTACACCTCGATGTTGAAGCGGCGCAAAAGGTCGACCGCTTCGAGGTTCTCGTTGCCCCCGAACTTGTTCGGGATCCACTCCCCCTGCTTGCGGGAGTAATCGAGGTAGAGCATCGACGCGACCGCATCCACGCGCAGCCCGTCGGCGTGATAGCGGTCCAGCCAGCACAGCGCGCTGCTCAGCAGGAAGCCGCGCACCTCGTTGCGCCCGTAGTTGAAGATCGACGAACCCCAGTCCGGGTGCACGCCAAGCCGCGGGTCCGCGTGCTCGAACAGATGCGTCCCGTCGAAGTTCTGCAGGCCGAACTCGTCGGCCGGGAAGTGCGATGGCACCCAGTCCAGCACCACGCCGATGCCGTTCTGGTGCAGGTAGTCGACCAGGAACATGAAGTCGTCGGGCGTGCCGTATCGCGAGGTTGGCGCGAAGTATCCGGTCACCTGGTAGCCCCACGACTCGTAGAGCGGGTGCTCCATGACCGGCATCAGCTCGACATGCGTGAAGCCCATCCGGTTCACGTAGTCCGCCAGGCGCGGACCCAGCTCGCGATACGTCAGCCAGCGGTTTCCGTCCTCTGGCACGCGCATCCACGAACCGAGGTGGAGCTCGTAGACCGACCACGGCGCGCTGCGGTGGTTCGTGTTGCGACGGTTCTGCATCCAGCTCTCGTCGCCCCACTCGTAGTTGAAGTCCCACACGATCGACGCCTGTCGCGGCGGGGCCTCCGAGTAGGCGGCAAAGGGGTCGGCCTTGTCGACGCCGTTCCGCGTCACCTTCGAGTGGACGTAGTACTTGTAGAGAGCTCCGTGCCGGACGGTCGGGATGAAGCCTTCCCAGATCCCCGACTGCTCGCGCGCGTAGAGGCCGTTCGCGTTCTTGTCCCACCCGTTGAAGTCGCCGATGACGCTGACCGCGTCGGCGTTGGGGGCCCAGACGGCGAAGTACGTGCCCTCCGGGTCATGCGAGGGATGCGCGCCCAGCTTCTCGAAGAGATGGCTGTGCGTGCCCTCGTTGAAGAGGTGCAGGTCGAACGGGCTGAGCAGCGAACGGGCGACCATGCTCATGGCGGGGTCACGAGATCAAGGATCCCACGAAGTGGGATGCGCACCCAGTCGGGTCGAAGGTTCAACTCGTACCGAAGCTCGTACAACGCCTTCTCCAACAGCATGGTGGTGAGCTGAAGCTCGAGGTCTTCCGGTGCCTGGGGTACCCACGAGGCGCTTCCCGCGGTGCCCAGGTAGCTCTTCAAGAACACCGCTGAGACGGAATCCACCCAGAAGCGGGCCCAGGCCTGCAGCGCGGGCAGCCTTTCCGCGGGAATCTCCTGCGAGCGAAGCGCGGCCTGGCTCGCGTAGGAGAACGAGCGCAGCATTCCCGCGACGTCGCGCATCGCAAGGCGCTTGAGCCGGCGCTCGTAGAGCGTGCGCGTCGGCTCGCCCTCGAAGTCGATGATCACGAAATCGTGCCCCGTGTACAGGACCTGGCCGAGGTGGTAGTCGCCGTGCACGCGGATCCGGGTCGTGTTCAGCCGGCGGCCGAGGAACGACCGCAGGATGTAGGCGATCCTCGGTTCCAGGTCGAGCACCTTGCGGCCTTCCTCCCGCGCGTCTGGAGGCAGCTTGCTCAGCTGCGTGCGGAGCAGGTCGGTCGCACGGAGGGATAGACCGCTCAGCGATTGATAGATCGAGCGCTGGTCGCCGGGCGAGATCCTCTCCGGCGCGAACGCGGGATCCGTCGGATCGGACGAGAGCGCCGCGTGCAGCTCGGCCGTCCGGCGTCCCAGGAGCCGAGCCGAGTCGAGGTAGCCGCCGATCGTTCGGGTCGCGATCTCCGGCATCTCGAGCCGGCTTGCCTGCACCGCGCTTCGGAGCGCGGCCGGCGGCTCCAGCCCGACGAGCTCGGGTCCGCTGAAGAAATGGGCGAGCGTGTTGAGGGTGTACTGCCATGCGTCGCCCTGGTTCGGCACGTAGCCCTGGAGGATCGCGATCGAGACCGGTTCGCCCTTGCCGCGCCGGTACTCGAGGCTTCCGGCAAGCGGCGCGATGTGAGCGAAATTCGTCTTCTCGGTCAGGAACCGGCCGACTTCGAGCTCGGGGTTGACGCCCTCCTCGAGGCGCCGGAACACCTTCAGCATCAGCCGCTCGCCGAAGATGACGGAGTTGTTGCTCTGCTCGGCCACCGAGAGCTGGGCTTCGAGGCGCACCGTTTCGGGGCCGCGCAGCCGAGCGAAGGCGCGCGTCGTCGAACCGATCAACGTGCCGGTGCCGCCCGCGGCGCGGCGCCGGCGCGCGATCGCGCCCAGCAGCGCCTCGGCGAAGTTGGGCGGCCCCAGCGCGTCGTAGAGCAGGCCTCGCGCCTCTCCATCTCCCTGGATTCGCGCCCACGCGATGGCGGAAATGGGCCAGCGCTCCAGGATGTGCGGCGCCTCGGCGGCGTTGGCGTATGCGATGGGGAGCATGTACGTGTCGGGGTCGCCCTCCGCATAACCGATCAGGACCGAGGTGAGGTACGCGTGGCCCTCCGCTCCCGGCAAGCTGACCACGTCCTGGATGGTCGCCGTCTTGATGCGGCGCGCCTTGCCCGCGAACCAGCGGCGCTGCGGGATGTAGCCCAGCAGCACGTTCTCGAGGCGCTCCTTGGCCGCGCCCTCGAGGGCAGACTCCCATCCGCCGACCGTAGCCACCTCGGGCAGCCTGGTCGCCACCGGCGCAGCGCCGTCGCTCTGGATGCTGGGCACCGCGCGCGGCTGCATCGCGAACCAGTAGAAGGCGTGCGGGCCGAGCGTCAGGAAGTAGGGGGCGTCGCCGATGACCGGCATCTCATTGCTGCTGAAGAGCTCGACCGGGACGAGTCCCTTCCACTGGCTGAGGTCCAGCTCGACCGGCTGCAGGAATCGTGAGAGGTTGGCGACGCACAGGATCTGCTCGGACTCGTACCGCCGCACGTACGCCAGCACCTTGCGGTTCTCGGGGCGAAGCAGCTCGAGCGTGCCGCGACCGAAGGCGCGATGCCGCTTGCGCAGCGCGATGAGGCGCTTGGTCCACGAATAGATCGAGTGCGGGTTCCCCTGCTGCGCCTCGACGTTGACCGTTTCGTAGTGGTACTCCGGGTCCGTGATCACCGGCAGGTACAGCCGCTGCCGGTTGGCGCGCGAGAATCCCGCGTTTCGGTCGGCGCTCCACTGCATCGGCGTGCGGACCCCGTTGCGGTCGCCGAGAAAGATGTTGTCGCCCATGCCGATCTCGTCGCCGTAGTAGAGGACCGGCGTTCCCGGCAGCGAGAAGAGGAGTCCGTTCATCAACTCGATCCGGCGGCGGTCGTTGCCCAGCAGCGGCGCGAGGCGGCGCCGGATGCCGAGGTTCAGCCGGGCCAGGCGGTCCTGGGTGTACGCGCGATACATGTAGTCGCGCTCTTCGTCGGTGACCATCTCGAGCGTCAGCTCGTCGTGGTTGCGCAGGAACAGCGCCCACTGCGCCGTGTCGGGGATGCTCGGCGTCTGGGCGAGGATGTCGACGATCGGGAAGCGGTCCTCCATCCGGATCGACATGAACAGCCGCGGCATCAGGGGGAAGTGGAACGACATCTGGCATTCGTCGCCCTGGCCGAAATACGCCACCGCGTCCTCGGGCCACTGGTTCGCCTCGGCAAGCAGCATCTTGTTACGGAAGCTCGAGTCGACGTGCTTCCTGAGCTCCTTGAGGAACTGGTGCGTCTCGGGCAGGTTCTCGCCGTTGGTGCCCTCGCGCTCGTACAGGTAGGGCACCGCGTCGAGGCGGACGCCGTCGATCCCCATCTCCATCCAGAAGTCGAGGACTTTGAAGATCGCCTCGTGGACCTTCGGGTTGTCGAAGTTCAGGTCGGGCTGGTGGGAGAAGAAGCGATGCCAGTAGTAGGCGTTGGCGACGTGGTCCCAGGTCCAGTTCGAAGTCTCCGCGTCCTTGAAGATGATCCGGGCGTCCTGGTACCTCTGGTTCGTCTCGCTCCAGACGTAGAAATCGCGGGCGGCGCTCCCGGGCCTGGCTCGGCGCGCGCGCTGGAACCAGGGGTGCTGGTCAGAGGTGTGGTTGCAGACCAGCTCGTTGATCACCCGGATGCCGCGGCGGTGAGCCTCACGGACCAGGTTGCCGACGTCGCCGAGCGTGCCGAACATCGGATTGACATCGGTGTAGGTGGCGATGTCGTACCCGTCGTCCCGGAGCGGCGAGGGATAGAAGGGGAGCAGCCAGAGCGCGTTGATACCGAGGTCCTGCAGGTAAGGCAGCTTCTCGATCAGGCCCCTGAAGTCGCCGCTACCGTCCGCGTCGCTGTCAGAGAAAGCGCGGACGTGGAGCTCGTAGACGAGCGCGTCCTTGTACCAGAGCGGGTCGCCGTCGAGCGGCAGGATCTGCGCCGTCTTGCGGCGCTTGCCCTGGACCGGGGTCGCCGGCTCGCTCTCCAAAATCGTGCCCTTCGGGTCGTTGCTGATCACAGGAAGTACTCGAAGTCGTGCTCGCTGCGCACGCGACGCCGGAAGCGGAAGATCTGCCCGGGCATGGAGTTCGGGTTGATCTCGACGAAGTTGCGCGGCCCGTTCCAGAGGTAGCGCGCGCCGCTGATCAGCTCATGCGCCTGGTAGGGCCGGTCGCGCTCCAGGCCCAGGTCGTCGAGCGGCAGGTTCACCATCCCGCGCTGTACGTGGTGCGGGTCGACATTGACCACCGTGAGGACCACGTTGGCATTGTCGGGCGTGCTCTTGGAGTACGCCAGCAGCTGGTCGTTCTCGGTGGCGTGGAAGCGCAGCCCGCGGTCGGTCTGGAGCGCCGGGTTCTCGTGCCGGATGCGGTTGACCACGGCGATCAGCTCGCGCAGGCTGTCCGGGCTCTGGCGATCCCAGCTGCGCAGCTGGTATTTCTCCGAATCCAGGTACTCCTCCGAGCCCTGCTCCCGCGGCCGGTTCTCCATCAGCTCGAAGGCCGGGCCGTAGATCCCGTAGCTGGCGCCCAGCGTGGCGGCCAGGATGAGCCGCGCCTGGAACGCGGGCCGGCCTCCCGACTGCAGGTATTCGGTGAGGATGTCGGGCGTGTTGGGCCACAGGCTCGGCCGGAAGAACTCGCGGATCGGGGGCTGCGACAGCTCGGTGAAGTACTGGTACAGCTCAAACGCGGTGTTGCGCCATGAGAAGTAGGTGTACGACTGGCTGAAGCCAGCTTTGGCGAGCCGGTACATCACCTTCGGCCTGGTGAACGCCTCCGCCAGCAGGATCACCTCGGGGTGCTCGCGCCTCACCTCGGCGATGAGCCAGTCCCAGAAGGGGAACGGCTTGGTGTGGGGGTTGTCGACCCGGAAGATCTTCACTCCCTGCTCGATCCAGAACAGGACGATCGACAGGAGCTCCTGCCACAGCTCGCGCCAGCTCTCGGTCTCGAAGTCGAACGGATAGATGTCCTCGTACTTCTTGGGCGGGTTCTCCGCGTACTGGATCGAGCCGTCCGGGCGGTGCTTGAACCACTCGGGGTGCTCGCGCGTGTAGGGGTGGTCGGGCGAGCACTGGAACGCGATGTCGAGGGCGACGTCGATGCCTTGCTGCGAGGCTGCCGTGACCAGGTGACGGAAGTCACCGAGCGTGCCGAGGTCGGCGTGCACCGATTTGTGTCCGCCTTCCTCAGAGCCGATGCCCCAGGGGCTACCCGGCTCACCGGGCGAGGCCGGCTTGTTGTTGGCTCCCTTGCGGTGACTCGTGCCGATAGGGTGGATCGGAGGGAGGTAGAGCACGTCGAACCCCATTCGCGCGATGTCGGGCAGCAGCCTTTCCACGTCCGCAAACTTCCCGACCGACCGCGGGAACAGCTCGTACCAGGTGCTGAACCGGGCCTTCATCGGCTCGACGACCACCTCCACCTCACGCGGGTGGACGGTGGCCAGGCTCCGGTCGGCGTAACGGCGCATCAGCGCGCTCGCCTCGCCGTCGAGGGTCGGAGTTGGGCTGCTGCGGAGCGATTTCGCCAGCGCCAGCAGCCGAGCTGAGTCGGCGGCGTTTCCGTCGGCGCGGGCCGCGGCCTGCTCGACCAGCCGCGCCCCGACCTCGAGCTCGACCTGGACGTCCTGGCCTGCCTGGATCCGCTTGGCGAGCTGCCTGCTCCAGGTCTCGAAATGGTCGACCCAAGCCTCGAGTGTGAAGGCGTATCTGCCCAGCTCCGTGACCGGGAACTCGCCGCGCCAGCGGTCGTTGACCAACGGCGACATCGGCACCTCGATCCAGGTTCGGGCGAGCCCCTCCGGCGCCTGTGGCGCCACCTCCCCATGAATGGGGAGGAGCCGGTAGCGGAGAATCGCCGCCAGGGCGTCATGGCCGTCGGCGAAGATGTCGGCCTCGACGGCCACCGTCTCGCCGGCGGCGCGCCTGGCGGGAAAAAGGCCACCGTCGATCTCGGGCATGACCGCCTCGATGGCCACTCGCTTGCGGCCGTCGACGCCTGGGATGGGAGCCTTTGCGGGTGTCGCAGGCGAACGTTCGGCGCGCCTCCTCACCGGTGCTCGAGCCACAGCGCAATCGTGCCATGATTCGAAAGGGTGCTGAGATCGATCGATCCGGCGACAGGCCGGGAGCTGGCCTCGTTTCCGGAGGCTGAGGAGGCGGCGCTCGACGCAGCCCTGGGCCGCGCCTGGACCGCCCGCCACCCCTGGCGCGACGCCGGGCTCGGCATGCGGACGGCCCTCATGAGATCGGTCGCCGGCGTGCTGCGGGCGGACAGGTCGCATTTCGCCGCCCTGCTGACCTCGGAGATGGGCAAGCCGATCGTCGAGGCGGAAGGTGAGATCGAGAAGTGCGCCTGGACGGCCAGCTGGTTTGCCGAGAACGGGGCCCGGCTGCTCGCCGACGAGCCGGTCGAGAGCACAGCCACCGAGAGCTATGTCCGATTCCAGCCCCTGGGCGTGATCCTGGCGGTCATGCCCTGGAACTTCCCCTTCTGGCAGGCGTTCCGCGCCGGGCTCCCTGCCCTGACCGCAGGCAACGTGATGCTGCTGAAACACTCCTCGAACGTGCCCCAGTCGGCGCTGGCGATAGAGGAGGTCTTTCGCGAGGCGGGCGTGCCCGAGGGCGTGTTCCAGACCCTGATGATCGGCTCGGCCGCGGTGGGGAGGGTCATCTCCGACCACCGCGTCGCGGGCGTGACGCTGACCGGCTCGGACAAGGCGGGGTCTTTAGTGGCTGAGGCGGCCGGGCGCGCACTGAAGAAGACCGTGCTCGAGCTGGGCGGCTCAGACCCATTTATCGTCCTGGCCGACGCCGACCTGAACCAGGCCGCGACGGTGGCGTGCCGCGCGCGCAACCAGAACAACGGCCAGAGCTGCATCGCCGCCAAGCGATTCATCGTCGAGGAGCCGGTGGCCGACGAGTTCGAGCAGCGGTTCGCCGCCGCGGTCGCGGCCCTGAAGGTCGGCAACCCGATGGACCGGTCAAACCAGGTCGGCCCGCTGGCCCGCCAGGACCTCGTCTACGAGCTCGAGCGGCAGGTCGACGAATCGGTGCGCCTGGGCGCGCGGGTGGTGACCGGCGGCAAGCGGATCGCGGGCGACGGCTACTACTTCGAGCCGACCGTGCTGACCAACGTGCGACCTGGCATGCCCGCGTATCACGAGGAGACGTTCGGACCGGTCGCGGCGGTGATCCGGGTGAAGGACGCCGAGGACGCGCTGCGCGTCGCCAACGACACGGACTTCGGCCTGGGCTCCAACATCTGGACCTCAGACATTCAGCGCGCGAAGCAGCTCGCCGAGCGCGTTGAGGCGGGCCTGGTCTTCATCAACGGGATGGTCGCGTCGGACGCCCGGCTGCCCTTCGGCGGCGTCAAGCGGTCGGGCTACGGGCGCGAGCTGTCGGACTACGGGATCAAGGAGTTCACGAACATCCAGACGGTCTGGGTGGGGCCGCCCCGCTCGGACGGGGTCAAGTCGGCGCCGCCACCTCCTCGGGCAGAGTGACCGGCGTGGGAGGCGATTTGGTCGGCCGCTTCGCCTTCATGTGCTTGCGGGCCATCACCGAGTAGCTGTCGCGTAAAGCATTCGCCGGGTCGAGGCCCAGGCTGCGCGACATCTCGGGCAGCGCCGTGGCCGCACCCTCCAGCTCGACGAACCAACCGAACTCGAGGATGTCGAGCGTGACGGCGATGCCGTCGAGCATGAACATGGTCCGCCTCTTCGGATAGGTCCAGCCGACGCGGAATCCTAGCTGCTGGAGCAGGTCAAGGGTGGCGTGGACGTCGTTGAGCTCGACCTCGGTCTCCTCCCGGATCTTGACCCCGCCCTCGAACGTCGCGGGGCCCTTCGCGGTCAGGACGCCGCGCGGTCCCCCGTTGAGGACGCGCAGACGCAGCGTGGTGTTGCGCGTCGACTTGCCCGGGCCGTTGAAGCGGAAGTTGTCTTCCTTATATCTGCCGACCAGCTTCGCCCCGCGCTTGCGCAGCGCGGTGCGCAGAGTCGCATGGTCGCGAGCGCCTGCGACTCGGAACTTGAGCTCGGACTCGATGCTCCGGTCACGAAGGCGCGGTCTCCTGGCCACGGTCAGGAGGGTAACTGTTAGGCGGCTGACCTACGCAGTCGATAGAGCGACGCGACCACGGCGGTGCACTCGTCCTCGACGAACTCCATCCCCGCCGCTTCCGCGATCCGGCGCGCTTCCGCGGATCGGATGTCCTCCTGGAGCCATAGGGCCTTGGCGCCGACCGCGGCCGCCTGGCGCGCGATCTCGGGCGCGTCGGCCGACGGCCGGAAGACGTCGACGAGGTCGATCTGGTCCGGGACCTCGAGCAGCGAGCGATAGACCTTCTCCCCGAACAGGGTTTCCGCGAAGGGGTTGATCGGGATGATGCGGTAGCCGCGGCGCTGGAGCCCTTCGGGGACTGAGCCTCCGGCCTTGTCGGGATCCCGCGACGCGCCCACGACCGCGATCGTGCGTGCGCTGGCCAGGATCTCGTGCGAACTTCGGCTCACTTAATCAGCAAGCCTGTCGGCAGGAGCCGTATTCCACGCGTCTGGATCCAAACGCGCCTCTCGATGAAGCGCCACGCGCGCGTTTGGCGCCGAACGCGCCTTTAGACCGCTGCTCAGGCCGCTTCGATCTTCGACTTCGCGGTGGAGGCGGGCTCCAGCGCGTGCTTCAACACGTCGTCGACGCGACTCGCCAGGTGGAAGGTCATCGCTTCGCGGACGCTCTTCGGCACATCGTCGAGGTCCTTCTCGTTGCGCTGCGGCAGGATCACTTCCTTCAAACCCATGCGGTGGGCCGCCAGGACCTTCTGCTTGACGCCACCGATCGGCAGCACCAATCCCTGGAGCGTCACCTCACCGGTCATGCCCACGGTGTTGCGCACCGGACGCCCGGTCAGCAGGCTCACGATCGCGGTCGTCATCGTCACACCGGCCGACGGGCCGTCCTTGGGCACGGCGCCCTCGGGCACGTGGATGTGGAACGACTTGTTGATCTGCTCGTGGCCGATGTTCAGCTCCTCGGCGTGCGACCGCACGTAGGAGAGCGCGATCTGCGCCGACTCCTTCATCACGTCGCCCAGCTGGCCGGTGAGCAGCAGTCCGCCGCCACCGTTGCCGTTCGCCTCGACGGCCGTCGCTTCGACAAAGAGCACGTCGCCACCGGTCCCGGTGACGGCGAGTCCGGTCGCCACGCCAGGCACCGCGGTGCGGGCCGCGACCTCGTTGTCGAACTTGGCCCTGCCCAGGAATTCGCGGACGCGGTCGGGTGTGATCGCGACGGGTGGCGTGAGCGCGCCCGTGGCGACCTTGGTCGCGACCTTGCGCGTGATCTTGCCGAGCTCGCGCTCGAGATTGCGCACCCCCGCCTCGCGGGTGTGGTCCGTGATCACCTTCATGATCGCGGCGTCGTCGACCGTCACCTCTTCGACCTTCAGCCCGGCCTGCGTGATCTGGCGTCGCAGCAGGTGGTCGCGAGCGATCGCGACCTTCTCCTCTTCGGTGTAGCCGTCGAGGCGGATCAGCTCCATGCGGTCCAGCAGCGGTGCGGGGATCGTCTCGAACACGTTCGCGGTCGGGATGAACAGCACCTCGGACAGGTCGAGGTCGACCTCGAGATAGTGGTCGCGGAACGTGTGGTTCTGCGCAGGGTCGAGCACCTCGAGCAGCGCTGAAGACGGGTCTCCACGCCAGTCGCTGCCGACCTTGTCGATCTCGTCGAGCATGATCACGGGGTTCTTCGTGCCCGCGTCCTTGAGGGCGCGCACGATACGGCCGGGCAGGGCGCCCACGTACGTGCGGCGATGGCCGCGGATGTCGGCCTCGTCGCGGATGCCGCCCAGCGACACGCGAGTGAACTTGCGGCCCAGGGCGCGTGCGACCGACTCGCCCAGCGAGGTCTTGCCTACGCCGGGAGGTCCGACCAGCGTGATGATCGCGCCCGAGCCACGACCGCTCAGGACTTCGAGCCCGCGCTCGGTGCGCAGCTTGCGCACGGCCAGGAACTCGATGATGCGGTCCTTCACGTCGCCGAGGCCCGTGTGGTCCTCGTCGAGGATCTGGCGCGCCTTAACGAGGTCGTAGTTGTCCTCGGAGCGCACGTTCCAGGGGATGTCGAGCATCCAGTCGAGGTAGGTGCGGATCCAGCCGTACTCGGGATTCTGCTCGCTCGTCCGCTCCAGGCGGTCGAGCTCGCGGTTGACCTCGGTCAGCACAGACTCCGGCATCTCGGCCTTCGCGATGCGCTCGCGATAGGTCGAGACCACGTCGGTCTGGCCCTCGTTCAGCTGCCTCTTGATCGCCTCCATCTGCTGGCGGAGCAGGAACTCGCGCTGCGTCTTCTCCATGCCCTCGGCGACGTCGCTGCGGATCTTCTCCTTGAGCGAGACGTCGGCCAGGATGCCCTTCGTCCACTCGATCAGCGTGGCCAGCCTCTCCTCGAGGTCGACGGTCTCCAGGATCTGGAGCTTCTGCTCGGTCGACAGGTCCGGCGAGTAGCCCGCGAGGTCGGCCAGGTGGCCGGGCGTCCTCGCGGCGCGCAGGAACTGCACGACCTGCGGCACGCCACGCGACTCGACCAGGTTCTCGAGCAGGGCGCGGTATTCGCGGGCCAGCCCGACCGACTTCTCGGTCGGAGGCTCGGGGTCTTCGATCGGGTCGGCCTTGACCCACAGGGCGCCGCCTATGTCGGCCTGGCCGCTGCCCAGGCGGGCGCGGTACTCGCCCCGGATCATGAAGGCCTCGGCCCCGGTCGGCAGCTCCGCCGACTCGCCCAGGCGGGCGGCGGTGCCGATGGCGCCGAACTTGCCGTCGATGCGGGGGACCAGGAGGATCAGCCGGTTGCCGTTGCGGGCAGCCTCGATCGCGGCCTTCTGGTCGTCGCCCTCGACGGCGAGGGTGACGGACATGTGCGGGAGGACGACGACGTCGTCCATCGGGAGGACGGGGAGTAGTTCGGATTTGGGTGTTGCCATCTGTACGAGAGAACGTTTACCCAGCCCGGGAGATTCCCAATCACGGCCCCGGGAGAGGGGCGCCGGCCGGACTATCCGAGCGTTGGGCGCCGCATTGGCGGCCGTGTTCAGCCCGGCCGCAACTTTGTATCCATCGTCGCCATGCTTTGAATCCGGAGTCTTTTCAGTTGATCCAGACCGTATACCGGAAAGAGAGCCGGCCCGTCGGCGAAGCCGGCCGGCCGATGACAGGGAACCATCTGGGTTCCCTCTCATTCTCCAACCGGCGCCGCATTGGCGGCCGGGTTCAGCCCGGCCGCAACTTTGTTTCCATCGTCGCCATGCTTTGAATCTGGAGTCTTTTCAGTTAATCCAAACCGTATACCGGAAAGAGAGCAGGCCCGTCGGCGAAGCCGACCGGCCGATGAGAGGGAACCATCTGGGTTCCCTCTCATTCTCAGACCCTCGTGACGCTCCCCGAGGTGGTTCCGCGCCGGGACAGTGAGTCGATGGTGACGGCGGCCAGCAGGACGATGCCGGTGACGATGTACTGCGCTACGAACGAGTACCCCTGCAGGTACATCCCGTTGTAGATGGCGCCGATCACGAGCCCGCCAAGAACTCCGTGCAGCGGCTTGCCGCGCCCGCCCATCAGGCTCGTGCCGCCGATGACCGCCGCGGCGACCGCGTAGAGCACGTACTGCCCACCCTGGACGTTGTTCGACATTCCCGAGAGCAGCGACGCGTACAGCGTCATCGCGATGCCGGCCGTGACCGAGCAGAGCGCGAAAGCGGCTGTGCGCACGATCGCCAGATTGATGCCGGCGCGGCGGGCAGCCTCTGGGTTGCCGCCGATGGCGTAGACGTACCGCCCATATTGAGTGCGCTGCAGCAGGACCGTCCAGGCCAGCAGGACCGCAAGCACGATCGGGACGACCCATGGCACGCCCTCGAGCACACCGAGATTGGCACGGTTCGTGTTGCAGATCGCAACCACGACGATCGTGATCACGGCGATAAGACCAATCTTGATGTAAGTGAGGCTCGGCGGCGGAGCGACCAGGCCACTGGTTCGACGGCTGTGGTCGCCCCACCACATGAACGCACCGAGGCCGACCACCACAGCGCCGGCGGCGATCCATGAAATCGTGGGGTCGATCGTGCCCCACATCAGGTTGTAGACGACGTGGAGGTTGTCGCTGAATCCGGCCAGGTTCGGGTAGCCGGAGAACGGTCCCCGATCCAGGATGTACAGGAAGAGGCCGTTCGCGATCAAGAAACCGGCCAGCGTGACAATGAAGGAAGGTAGACGCAGCCGCGTGATGAGCGTGCCCTGGATCGCTCCGAAAACCGCGCAGAAAAGGAGGCCGGCCAGCATGGCGCCCCACCACGCCCAGTTGGTCGTGATCGGCTGCACGAGCTGCACCACGATCGCAGCTCCGCATGCCCCCACGAATCCGATCGACAGGTCGATCTCGCCGAGGACCAGCGCGAAGCCTTCAGCCATGGCCAGGACCATGATCACCGCGCTCTGCTGGAAGAGGTTGACCAGGTTGACGGCGGAAAGGAAGACGTGGTTCGGGCTGATCGTCCAGAACACGACAACGATGGCGACCATGGCGACGACCACCGGAAGCACGCCGCTCTCGCCCGCGCGGATGCGAGCGAGCGACCCTCTCACGTAGTCGTTCAGCGATTGGGCGACGATCTCGGGGGGCACCTCTTTGACGATCTCGGGTGCCGCCGTCAGATCCGGCGCCTGCTCGGGCGCTACGCCTGCCAGGTCAGCTCTCTTGGGTACGTCTGCCACCGGTGCGGCTCGAACCTCCTGTGGTCATGTACTCGACTACGGACTGCCGGTCGAACTTCCCGGCATCATCCTGGACGACCAGGCGGCCGAGGTACATCACCGCGATCCTGTCGGCCACCTCGAAGACGTCGTTCAGGTTGTGCGAGATGACCATCACGCCCAGGCCGCGGTCGCGCAGGCGTTTGATCAGGTCGAGGACCTGCTTGGTCTGCACCACACCGAGGGCTGCGGTCGGCTCGTCCATGATCACGAGCTTGCTGTTCCACATCACCGCTTTGGCAACGGCGACCGACTGACGCTGGCCACCTGAAAGCGAGGCCACGGGCTGCCGGATCGACCTCACCGTGGTGACGCGCAGATCGGCCAGCGTCTGCGCGGCAGCGCGCTCCATGCTGTCCTCGTCGAGCAGGCCCAGGCGCAACCGCTCGCGGCCCAGGAACATGTTCTGGACGATGTCCAGGTTGTCCGCAAGCGCCAGGTCCTGGTAGACAGTCTCGATGCCGAGCCGCGACGCGTCGCGCGCTGCGCGGACGTGCACCTGGTGACCTTCCCAGAAGACCTCGCCGTGGTCGACCTGGTAGATGCCGGCGATGCACTTGGTGAGGACGGTCTTGCCGGCGCCGTTGTCACCGACCAGCGCGGTCACCTTGCCCGAGGGGATGTCGAGGTCCACGTGGTACAGGGCCTGGACGGGACCGAAATGCTTGTCCAGCTCGCGAATCTTGAGCAGCGGCTCAGTCGTCGCGGAGGCTGGTGCGACTACCGCCATCTCACTGCCATTATCGGCGAGTCAGGAAAGAGGTGACGCCGCCGCAGAAGCGGCGGCGTCATGAGTCGTTACGAGATGCCGGCGGCGGCGCAGGCGGGCGCGCCCGCCTTGCTGCACAGCGTCGCCTTGTCGACGAAGTTGTCCTTGATGACGGTCGCGTTCATGTTCGCGACGTTGACCCACACCGGGACCAGAAGCGATGCGGGCTGCTGGGTGCCGGTCACCCCTGATGGAGGTGTGGTGGTGGAGTTGAGCAGAGCGCTGGGCGGCGTCTTGCCGGCGCGAAGCACCGTCGCGAGGGCGACCGCGTCTTGCGCCTCGAGGTAGATCGGCTTGTAGACCGAGCCGCACTGGAACCCCTGCAGAACGTTGACCATGCCGTCCAGGGTCGCGTCCTGGCCGGTCGTCGGGATCTTCTTGGCCGGGGTGTTCTTGCTCTTCAACACCTGGATCACCGCGTTGCCAAGGCCATCATTGGCCTCGACCGTGGCGTTGATGCCGGGGTGCGCGGTGTACTGCTGCTGGAAGACCGTGGCGCCCTGCGCATTGTCCCAGTCCTTGGCGATCTGCTCGCCGACGAGGGTCAGGGAACCGTCGCTGCTCTTCTTCCCGGCGGTCAGGGGTGTGGTCTTGTCGCCCCAGATCGCGTCGTTGTAACCCTGAGCGAAGGAAACTGCGTTCGGGTCAGAGTTCTGGCCGCCGTCGAGCTCGAATACCTGGGCACCCGAGACGCCCCAGTCCTTGACGCACTGGACGAAGCCCTTGCCGATGAGCTCGCCCACCTGGACGTTGTCGAAGCTGATGTAGTAGGTGTTCGTCCCGGTGAAGGTGGCGCGGTCGTAGCTGATGACCTTGACGCCGTGGGACTGGGCGTAGGCCTGGATCGCGGAGCCCGTGGTGCTGTCCAGCGGGTCCATGATGAGCACGGTTGCCCCCGCGGTGATCAGCGCCTGAGCCTGTGACAGCTCCGTCGCGGCCTGGCCGCCGGCGTTGTCGATCGTGTACTGCGAGCTGGTGTACCCGGCCCCCTGCAGTGCCTTGGTCAGGTAAGGCAGGTCGTAGGCCTGGTAGCGACCGGACGTGGTCGTGTCCGGCAGCAGAATGCCCAGCTTTCCATTGCCGGCCTTGACGAGGTCGGCCAGCTTGGGCATGTAGGTGAAGTTCGCGTCGAACGAGCTGATGCTCAGGTCCGACGGAACGGTGGCTGTGGTCGTCGTGTTGTTGTTGTTGCCTCCACAGGCCGACACGATCAGGCCCACGAGGGCAACGGCGGGTAGGAACCGAGCTAACTTCATGCGCATACCTCATAGATCCAAGTTCCTGCCGCCTTCTTCCCGTTGCTGTTCGGGGCGAGAGTGCGCCGGCGGCAAGACTTACTCAGATGCCACGGGTGAGCATTGCGCACGACCATAGGTTTGTCAAGTATTCGGCTGTGCAGCGCGAGCCGCTGTTCGCGCTCTTGACAAACTGCGCGAGTAGGCCATGCTTGCACATTGCCGACGATGTCGAAAAACGGGGATGGAACGCTCGCCTGGCTGAGGCATCGTAACCGGCAGCGCGTGATCGAGATCTTGAGGATGCAGGGCCAGGTCAGCCAGGCCTCCATCGCGCGAGCCACCGGCCTCTCCCGGACGACGGTCTCCACGCTGATCGCGGAGCTCAAGGGATCGGGGCTCGTCACGGACACCGACGCCAGGACGACGCCCAACGGAGGCGGGCGTCCCGGCGTCCAGCTGGTACTGACGCATCCGACGGAATTCGTAGGCGGAATCGACTTTGGGCACAGCCACATCCAGGTCGCCGTCGGGGACCTGGCCCACAACGTGCTGGGAGAGCGGAGCTGTGAGCTGGACGTGAATCACCACGCCGTGGAAGCACTCGACACCGCGGGTCGTATGTTCGGCGAGCTGCTGGGCGAGCTAGGCCTTGACCGCAAGCGAGTGACCGGCGCGGGAATCGGCATCCCGGGTCCGGTCGATCGCGCCCTCGGTACGGCGGGCTCCGCCACGATCCTGCCGGGATGGGTCGGGCTTCGCATCGCGTCCGAGATGACCCAGCGCCTCGGTGTGCCCGTGGAGATGGAGAACGACGCCAACCTGGGCGCGCTGGCCGAGATGACGTGGGGAGCGGGTCGCGATTGCTCGAACTTCACGTACATCAAGGCCGCGACCGGCATCGGCGCCGGGATCGTGATCGACGGCAGGCTGCTGCGAGGGGCGAGCGGCACCGCGGGCGAGATCGGGCATACGACGCTCGAGGAAGGCGGTGCGCTGTGCTACTGCGGCAACCGCGGATGCCTGGAAACGGTGGCCTCAGGGCCGGCAATCGTCCAGCTGGTTGGACCTGTAAACGGTGAAACGTTGACCCTGTCGCGGATCGTCGAGCTCGCGACAGATGGAGATCCACGGTGCCGCCGCGCGATCTCCGATGCCGGAAGGAAGATCGGCGTCGCGGTCGCGGGCCTGTGCAATCTCATCAACCCTGAACGCGTGATCGTCGGCGGCTTGTTGTGCCGAACCGGCGATGTTCTCCTCGAACCGCTTCGCGACTCGATCCGCAGGTACGCGGTGCACGCGGCGTCGCAGAGCGTCAGCGTATGCCCTCCGGTGTTTCTCGAGCGCGCCGAGCTGTTGGGGTCGCTCGCCCTCGCATTGCAAAGTTCGAGCGCCCGAACGCCCGCCAACCAATCCGCGTGAATTTCGCGCCCCAACACGAGGTTTGAACAGACCCATGCAGATCATCGCGGGCCTGGTAGGCCTCCTCCTCGTGGGCGGCGTGCTGCGCGACGCCTTCGAAACGATCATCCTGCCGCGGCGAGTCTCCGGTGTCCGGTTGTCCAAGATCTTTTACCTGCTGAGTTGGAAGCCCTGGCGGGCGGTGGCGCGGCGGATGTCCCCCGGGGACCGGCGCGAGACGTTCCTGAGCGTCTACGGGCCGCTGTCCCTGCTGGTCCTGCTGGTCCTGTGGGGAGTGCTCCTGATCAGCGGTTTCGCGGTTCTGCTGTGGGCCGCCAACTTCGACGGGCAGCTTTCCACGCTGAGCCACATTTACGTCAGCGGCACGACGTTCACGACGCTCGGCATCGGCGATTTCGTGCCGCACACAGACCTCGCTCGGATGGTGACCGTGATCGAAGCCGGTACCGGCTTCGGCTTCCTTGCCGTGGTCATCTCCTACCTGCCGATCCTGTACCAGAGCTTTTCCAAGCGCGAGACGGCGATCTCGATGCTCGACGAGTGGGCCGGCTCGCCGCCCTGCGCGGGGGACCTGTTTCGGCGCGCCGTCGAGGCCGGAGCGACCGATGACCTTCGGCCGCTCATCAACCGATGGGAGGAGTGGGCGGCCGAGCTCCTGGAGAGTCACCTCTCGTATCAGGTCCTGAGCTACTTCCGCTCGCAGCACGAAAACCAGTCCTGGCTGGCCGCGCTCACGGCGATGATGGACCTGGCTTCGGCCTGGCTGGCCGCCAAGGCGGAAGGCCGGACCTGGTCGTCACGGCGGCTGTACGCGATCGGGCGCCACGCGCTGGGCGACCTGAGCCAGGTCCTCCAGGCGGCGCCCCGCTTCGACGCGCCGGACCGGATCTCCGAGTCCGAGCTGAATGCGATCTACGACGACCTGGTCCGCGCCGACGTCGGTGTCGTCGACTTCGCCACGTTCCGGGAACGCCTGCTCAAGCTGCGCAAGGGCTACGAGCCCTATGCCTACGCCCTGAGCGACGAGCTGCTCATGGAGCTTCCGCCGTGGCTTCCTGCGGACGGCCGGAAGGACAACTGGGAGACGACGGCGTGGGAGGGCTCGGCGCCGGGCGAGTCGCTGCATTAGGTGATGTGGCCACAGAGATAGCCGACGCGACCCGCAGCTTCGAGCGCTGGCTCGGCCAGCGGGTCCGCGTGCGCCGCGACGACCTGGGCTACAAGCACGAGCAGATGGCCGCCGACACGTTCAGCTTCCTGCGCGCGACCTTTTATCGATGGGCCGAGCTCTGGCCCGAGGAGGTGCCCGAGGCAGCCGATGCGCCGAAGGTCCTGGCGGTGGGCGACCTCCACGTGGAGAACTTTGGGACGTGGCGCGACGTTGAAGGCAGGCTCGTCTGGGGCGTCAACGACTTCGACGAGGCGACCACCTTGCCATACACAATCGACCTGGTCCGCCTTGCCACGAGCGCCGGGCTGGCCGCCGCGGAGGGCCACCTCGCCATCAACCTGAAGGAGGCCTGCGCGGCAATTCTCAACGGCTACTCAGGGTGCCTGAAGGCCGGCGGCCGGCCGATCGTGCTCGCGGAGAACGACCGCTGGCTGCGCAGGCTGGCGAGCGGGCGACTGCGCGACCCGGTCACCTTCTGGTCGCGCATGTCAGAGCTTCCGACGGCTCGCGGTCAACTGCCCTCGAAGACGCAGGAGCTGCTGCTCGAGCGCCTTCCCGACGGCGCCAACACGGTCCGCTTCGCCCGCTGGCGCGCGGGCCTTGGCAGCCTTGGGCTCGAGCGGCTGCTCGCCGTCGCGGGCTGGAACGGAGGCTTGATCGCGCACGAGGCCAAGGCGTTGGTCCCGTCAGCCTGGGAGTGGGCGCATCCCGCGCACGGGAGCGAACGCATCCACTATGGCGAGGTGATCGGGCACGCGGTCAGGTGTCCGGACCCGATGGTGGAGGTCAGCGACGGCTGGCTGGTCAGGCGACTTTCGCCGGACTGCAGCAGGATCCTCCTCGACGAGCTGCCCACGCGCCGCGACGAGGCGCGCCTCCTGAAGGCGATGGGGTGGGAGGCGGCGAACATCCACCTGGGCACTCGCGGCGCCGCTCGGGCGATCCCGATCGACCTGGCCCGGCGCAAGCAGGGTTGGCTGCGCGACGCCGCGACGCGGATGGCGCGGCGCCTCCGCGCCGATTGGAAGGACTGGCGGACGGCGCAGTCGGGCTAGCATCCATGGGGATGAATCGCGCGCGCGCCATTCTCTCCGTCCTGGGGTTGGCCGCTGCCGGCTCCCAGGCGGGCCACCTCCTGACCTATACGCTGCGGTTCGGCGCTGCCGCGGCGTCGCTGCAGAGCTCAGGCGTCCATGGATACTTTCCGCCGGTCGTGAAACCGGCCCTGGGCGTCGCCGCGATGGCCCTTCTCGGCGCCCTGCTGGCGGTCGGCCTCGCTCGCATCGTGGCGGGCCGCCGCCTCGAGCACGAGCCTGCGCCGTCCTACCTGCGCCTGCTCGCGGTCCTGTACACCGTCCAGCTCGGCTGCTTCGCGGTCCAGGAGACAGCCGAGGCGGCGCTGAGCGGGGCGTCGCCGAGCTCGGCGAGCGTACTCATCCTGTGGGGCACCGTCGGCCAGCTGCCCGTTGCAGTCGTCGCAGCGATCGCGCTGCGCTGGCTGCTGGTCAGGCTGCGCCCGGCGATGCTCGTCCTCAGGTCACGCTGCGACGCAGCATTTCAGCTGCTCCCGTACACAGCCGCTGTCGTCCTCGTGCCGATCACGAACGAGTCGCCGTGGGCGCGAGACGGTTTCGCAAGGGCAGTCAGCCTGCGAGGTCCTCCTTCCTCCTAGAGACCTGACGTGTTCGCGGATACATGAACAAGGAGGAATCGACATGAGCCGGACTCGCGCGCTTGTACTGGTAGCGCTCCTCGTCGTCTTCATCGTCGCCGGTGGAGTGCTCATCTACTCCAACACGCACATCGCTCCAAAGCACCTGACCTTCGACGTGACCGTGACGGGAGCCAGCAAGATGAAGCCCGACGTGCTCGAGGCCCATCAGAACGACACCATCACCATCAACGTCACGAGCGACCAGGACGGCGAGGTGCACCTGCATGAGTACGACATCCATTTCGAGACCAAGGCCGGCCAGACCGTGAGTCACACCTTCAAGGCCGACAAGACGTGCACATGCGATATCGAGTGGGAGTCGACCAGCACCGGGCTGGGCGAGCTGGTGGTCAGCCCATGATCGCGACCGCGCACGTCCTTCTTCACGGTTTCGGGCAGCGCTTCGACCTGCCGATCTCCCTGTCCCTCTACCTGTACGCGGCCGGCGGAGTCGTGTTCCTGTCTTTCGTGCTCGTCGTCCTTTTCGCCGGGGACAGTGTGGGCGAGCGGGCGACGGCCTACCCCCGGCGCGCGGTGCCGTGGCTGCTTCGCATTGCGCGTACGCAGTGGCCGCGGCGCGTTGGTGGCGCGATCGGGATCCTTGGCCTGTTCATCGTCGTGGTGTCCGGCTTCTTCGGCTCGAGCACCGCCTTCTACAACCCGGCCGAGTACGTCGTCTGGATCTACTTCTGGGCGGTGACCGTGATCCTTTCCGGGCTGGTGGGCAACCTCTGGTACCTGCTCAACCCGTGGACAGCGATATACGACGCCATAGCGAGGTTCATTTCAGTCAAGCCGCGCTGGACCCTCCCCGAGGTCGGATGGTGGCCGGCGGTCGCGGCCTACTTTCTCTTCGCCTGCCTCGAGCTGACGAGCGGCATGGCAAGCCGGCCGACGATCGTGGCCCTTGCAGCGGTCGTCTACACGGTCGTCACGCTCGCCGGCATGTTCGTGTTCGGTCGCGACCAGTGGCTCGAGCACTGCGAGGCCTTCACGGTTCTGTTCAGCATCGTGGGGAGGTTCGGCCCGCTCGAGGCCGAGCGCGACGAACGTGGCCAGTTCCGCGCCGTCTACGTCAGGCCGTGGGGGGTGGGCCTGCTCAGTCCGATCGGCAGCGGCTGGGACCGGGTGCTGTTTGTGATCCTGATGCTGAGCTCTCTCGCCTTCGATGGGATCTCAGCCACGCCGGCGTGGCAGGACTTCACGGCCGCCCTCGTGCCCATCTGGACGCCGCTCGGACCGTTCGGGTTCTTCTTCATCCGCACGCTTGGTCTGGTCCTGCTGACGGTCGCCTTCCTGCTCGTCTTCATCGCGTTCATGGAGGCGGTCATCTATTTCGGCCGCCGCCCCGTCGACACGAAAGCCACCATCTCGATGTTTGCCCTGACCCTGGTGCCGATCGCGCTCGTCTACAACGCCGCGCACAACTACAGCTACATGGTGGTCCAGGCTCAGTACATCGTTCCGCTGCTGAACGATCCGCTGCAGAAGGGCTGGCACCTGTGGCCGGCCGCCGCCGGCTTCAAGCCGAGCTTTGCCCTGGCGCAGGCGGCGACGGTGTGGTACGCCCAGATCGTGCTGATCGTGCTCGGCCACATCGTCGCCGTGTTCCTGTCGCACCTCCGGGCGGGGGAGCGGTTCCGCACGGCTCAGCGCGCGCTGCTGAGCCAGTACCCCATGCTTCTGCTGATGGTCATGTACACGATGACTAGCCTGTGGATCCTGGCCCAGCCCATCACGAAGGGCGGCGGATGAGCACCAGGCGCCCGGCGAGGCGAGCTCCGGTCCGCAAGCCGGTCGCTGGAACCCCGCCGTGGGTCGTGCCCGCCGCGGTGGTCGCCGGCCTCGCCCTGCTGATCGCCGCGTTCCTGATCATTCGCTGGTATACGACCCCGCTTCCTCCGACGCTGCCAAGCAAGGATTCGACGGCGCAGATCGTGTCCACCATCACGACGCTCCCGTCCTCGGAGTTCGACACGGTCGGCCAGGGCACGGCCAACAACCTGATCAAGCCAATCTCCGGACCGGCGCTTACGGGATCGACGGGCAAACCCGAGGTCTTCTACTACGGCGCCGAGTTCTGCCCTTACTGCGCGGCGCAGCGCTGGCCGCTGATCATCGCCCTCTCGCGCTTCGGCACGTTCTCCGGCCTGCAAACGACGACGTCCTCCTCGAACGACGTGTACCCCAACACGGTGACCTTCACGTTCCGCGGCGCAACTTACACGAGCCAGTACGTCGACTTCCGCGCGGTCGAGACGAGCGACCGTGACCAGAATCCGCTGCAGTCGCCGAGCCCGTCGGAGCAGCAGCTCGTCAACAGCTACGACAGCGGCGGCACCATCCCCTTCATCGACATCGCGAACAAGTACGCGGCGTCTGGCGCGATGTATTCGCCCGACACGATCGACGGCATGAGCTGGCTCGCGGTCGCGGACTCGCTCAAGCAGCCCGACTCGACGCAGGCCAAGGCGGTCATCGGCTCCGCCAACCTGATCACCGCGGCGGTGTGCAAGGCGACGGGAGACAAGCCGGCCGAGGTCTGCTCCAGCGCGACGATCCAGGGCCTCGAAAAGAACCTCAAGTAATGTCGCGCCCGCAGATCGTCGCCGTCCTCGTCAGCCTGGCGGGGGTCGCGGTGTCGATCTACCTCACGCTCCTCCACTACGCGGGGGTCGTGCCGGGCTGCCCGGTGGCCGGTCCTGTCAACTGCGAGGCCGTGCTGTCCAGCCCCTACGCGCTCATCGCCGGGCTTCCGGTGCCGACTTCGGCGGCGGGCATCGTGTGGTTCGGGGTTAGTGCGGTGTTGTGGACGCGCCCGCTCAGGTGGATTCATCTGGCCTGGTCGGCGCTCGGGCTGGCGACGGTGCTCTACCTGGTTTTCGTCGAGATCGTGCGTCTCGGCGTGATCTGCCTGTGGTGCAGCGCGGCGCACGTCCTGGTGATCGCCATCGTGCTGATCACGCTGACGCTGTGGCCGGCGAGGGAGACCGTCAAGGAGTGATCACGTGGCCGTTCGACGTGACCGTCTACGCGGGCCTGGTCCTGCTGTACTTCGGCCACGCCTGGCTCGCGCGCGGCGCCGCCGACGCGGAGCGCAACCACACCCTGTACTTCCTGGCCGGGCTGTTCACGCTGTGGGTCGCGCTCGAGACCCCGATCGACCCGATCAGCGACCACTACCTCGACAGCGTGCACATGCTGCAGCACGTGCTGCTGGGGTTCGTCGCACCGCCGCTGATGCTTCTCGGGCTGTCGCCGGGCATGGTCGGGCGCCTGGTCCGCGTGCCGGGCGTGCGAGGTATGACGGAGCCCATCCCGGCGCAGGTGATGGCCGGGGTGGTGATGGTGGTGTGGCACCTGCCGCCGCTCTACGACGCGACGCTGCGCAACGAGGGGCTGCACGTGGTCGAGCATCTGACCTTCATCGCCGCGGGGCTGGCCCTGTACTGGCCCATGGTCGACGCCACCTCGGCCGCCGCCCGGTGGCAGATGTCACCGGGCGCAAAGCTCGTGTACGTGCTGCTGGCGACGCTGCCCCAGGACGGTGTCGCGCTCGCGCTGATCTTCTCGCGCGTCCCTTTCTACGACTACTACACGTACGCGCCGCGGCTCATCGCGGGCTTTACCGCACTCATCGACCAGACCATCGCCGGGGCGGTGCTCATGGTCGCGGGCAAGATCACGCTGGCGGTCGCCGCGATGGTGATCTTCTTCCGCTGGTTCGGCGCCGAGCATCGCGCCGACCGAGGGCTAGAATCCCCCCGAAGGGGTGCGGTGAGCTGAAATACCACGACAGCATCCTCGACCTCGTCGGCAACACCCCGTTGGTGCGCCTGCACAAGGTCGCGGTGGGGGTCAAGCCCGCGATCCTGGCCAAGCTCGAGGAGCTCAATCCCGGCGGAAGCGTCAAAGACCGCATCGGGCTGATCATGGTCGAGGAGGCGGAGCGGACGGGTCAGCTCCGCCCCGGCGGCACCATCATCGAGCCGACCTCCGGCAACACCGGCCACGGCCTGGCGATTGTCGCCGCGATCAAGGGCTACAAGATGGTCTTCGTGATGCCGGACAAGATGTCGGCCGAGAAGATCAGCCTGCTCAAGGCCTACGGGGCGGACGTCGTGATCTGCCCGACCAACGTCGAGCGCTCGTCGCCGCAGTCCTACTACTCCGTGGCCGACCGCCTGGCGCGCGAGATCCCAGGCGCTTTTCAGCCCAACCAGTACTTCAACCCGCGCAACCCCGAGGCCCACTACCAGACCACCGGGCCTGAGATCTGGGAGCAGACCGAGGGCCGGGTCGACGTCTTCGTCGCCGGCATGGGCACCGGCGGGACGATCAGCGGAAGGTCGAAGGTGTGGGTGAGGACTTCATGCCAGGCACGATGGACATCGACATTGTCGACCAGATCGTCCAGGTCACCGACAAGCAGTCGTTCATGGCGGCGCGGCGGCTCGCGCGCGAGGAGGGCATCCTCGTCGGCGGTTCATCCGGCCTCGCGCTTCAGGCCGCTTTAGTCGTCGCGCAGGACAGGGGACCGGACGAGGTGATCGTCGTCCTGTTCCCCGACACCGGGCGCAACTACCTCAGCAAGTTCTTCAACGACGAGTGGATGCGCCAGAACGGATACCTGGCGCGGCTCGGCGCCGTGCGCATCCGCGAGGTGCTCGCGTCGCATCCCAAAGGCCTTCCGCAGCTCGTCACGGTCGAGGCGCGAAAGTCGGTGGGCGAGGCGATCGACCTGATGCAGCGCTACGGGATCTCACAGCTGCCCGTGGTCGAGGACTCGAACGGCCGCGGCGTGGTGGGCACGCTCCAGGAGCGCACGCTGCTCGACCGCGTCTACCGCGATCCCGCCGTCGTCACCACCGCCGTGTCGGCCGCGATGGACGCGCCCTTGAGCCAGGTCGCGGTCGACTCGTCGCTCGACGACGCGTTCGAGCCGCTGCTTCGCGGCGAGCAGGCGGTGCTAGTGATCGAGGGCGAGACGCCGATCGCCGTGATCACGCGCGCCGACCTGCTCGAGTTCGTCGCCCACCGCGGCCAGGGCTGATTTGGCGAACGACAAAGACAGCTGGGGTTTCGCGACCCGGGCCTTGCACGTCGGCCAGGGCCCCGACCCCGCGACCGGCGCGGTCGTGCAGCCGATCCACATGGCGACGACGTTCGCCCAGCAGGGCGTGGGCAAGCACAAGGGCTTCGAGTACGGGCGATCCGGCAACCCGACGCGCCAGGCGCTCGAGGAATGCCTGGCGGCGCTCGAAGACGCGAAGCACTGTCTCGCGTTCTCTTCCGGGCTCGGCGCGGAGACGACGCTCATGCTGCTGCTCGACCCCGGCGACCATGTCGTCTACATGGAGGACGTCTACGGCGGCACCTTCCGCCTGTTCGACAAGGTGCTCAAGCGCTTCGGCATGACGTTCACGCCGGTCGACGCCGGCGACATCGACGCGGTCGAGCGCGCGATGACGTCGAAGACACGGATGCTGTGGCTCGAATCGCCGACGAACCCGCTGCTGCGCATCGTTGACATCGACGCGGTGAGCGAGATCGCCCACAGCCATGGCGCGATGGTCTGCGTCGACAACACGTTCGCGACGCCTTATCTGCAGCAGCCGCTGCACCTGGGCGCGGACGTCGTCGTGCACAGCGCCACGAAATACATCGGGGGTCACAGCGACGTGGTGGGCGGGGCGATCATGACCAGCAGCGAAGAGCTCGAGCAGAAGCTGCGCTTCCACCAGAACGCAGTGGGTGCAGTGCCTTCGCCGTTCGACTGCTGGCTGCTGCTGCGCGGCGTCAAGACGCTGTCACTGCGCGTCGAGCGGCAGAGCGAGAACGCGATGGAGATCGCGGAAGCCTTGCGCCACAACAGTGCGGTGACTCGCGTCTACTACCCAGGCCTCGACGCGCACCCCAACCGGGCCATCGCCGCCAGGCAGATGCGCATGTTTGGCGGCATGGTGAGCTTCGAGGTGAAGGACGAGCCCACCGCTTTCCGGGCGCTCGAGCGGCTCCAGATCTTCGCCCTGGCCGAATCGCTCGGCGCGGTGGAATCGCTGGCCGAGCACCCCGCCCGCATGACCCACGCCTCGATCCCGCCGGCCGAGCGGCAGCGCTCGGGAGTGGGCGATGGGCTGATCCGCCTGTCGGTCGGAGTCGAAGACGTGGCCGACCTGATCGCCGACCTCGAGTCCGCCCTGTCCGGGTCCTGACCTGGCCCGCATCGCCCTCGTCCACGACATAGCCGGGGTCGCGGCCGTCCAGGCAAAGCTCCTTCGAGGCGCCGGCCACGACGTCGACATGATCCCCCTGCCCGCATTCGGAGCGGCGTGGGGCTGGCCGGCCAAGGGCGTCGCGATTCCGGTCCGGCTGGCCGCCTACCTGCCGGTGGTCAACCGCCTCCGGCGCGGCCGCTACGACGTCGTGCACATCCACTGGCTCGCCCAGGGCGTGATCGGCCTGTTGCTCCGGCGGTCCTTTTTCGCCCAGGCGCACGGCTCCGACCTGCACCTGAACCTGCGCAACCCGGTCTATCGCCGCGTGACGAGGTCGGTGCTGGATCGAGCGAAGGTCGTCTTCTACGTGACGCCCAACCTGCGGGAGTTCATGCGGGGCTACGAGGCGAAGCTGCGGTATCTGCCCAACCCCGTCGACGTGGATGAAATCGCGCCGAACGTCACGCCGCCGTCGCGCGTCGCGAAGGTGCTGATCTTCACGCGTCTCGATCCAGTGAAGGGCGTGGACCAGATCTTTCCCGCGGTCGCCGAGCTGGGCAGGGCCGTGGAGCTTACCGCACTCGATTGGGGTCCACAGGCGCGAGAGTATGTCGGCCGCTACGGCGGCTCCGTGCACTTCGTGCCGCCGGTGGCGCACGCGGAGATCGGAGCCTTCCTGCAGCGCTTCGACCTGGTGATCGGGCAGATGAAGCAGGGCATCCTCAGCCTGATGGAGATCGAGGCGCTCGCGGCGGCCCGGCCGCTGATCACGGCGGTCGACTGGACGCTCTACGAGGACGACAGGCCGCCCGTCATCCGCGCGTCAAATCCTCAGGAGATCGTCTCGGCGGTCGAGGACCTGCTGTCGAACCCGCAGCGCCTCACCTCGCTCTCGCGCGACGGCCGGGACTGGGTCCGCCGGAATCACAGCCCGGCGCGCCACCTGCAGGTCCTGGAGGCGAGCTACTTCGGCCGCTCGGCGCCCGACATCTCCACGGCGAGGTAGATCGCCCCGGCCTCTGTGACAGTGCGCGGATCGAGTGCGCCGCGGCCGTCGAAGACGACCTTCAATCCGCGGAAGTTCTTCCAGTCGAGCTGCCTGTACTGCTGGTGATAGGCCTGCACGACCACGGCATCGACGTCCAGCGGACCGCTCAGGTCGACGAACTCGGCCTCGAGGCCCGCGAGCTCGCGTGGCGCGAACAGCGGGTCGTGGATGAGGACCGTCGCGCCCAACCTTTGCAGGCGGTCGACAAGCGGGATCGCGGTCGAGAAGGCGAGCTCCTTGACGTCCTCGCGATAGGACGCACCGAGGACGAGCACTCGGCGTCCCTCGAGTCCGCCGAGCGCGTCGGCGAGCTCCTCGACCGAGCGGTCGACCATCGAGTCGTTGGTCTCACGTCCCAGGCGCGCCAGCTCGAGCTCCCCGTCGGTCCTGTCGGCGAGCAGGAAGTGCGGATAGACCGGGATGCAGTGGCCGCCGACTCCGATGCTGGGCCGGTGCAGGTGCGAGTAGGGCTGCGAGTTGGCGGCTTTGAAAGCCTCCCTCACGTTGACGCTGCGACTGGCGCCGTAGAGGGCCAGTTCGTTGGCGAGCGCGATGTTGACGTCGCGATAGGTCGTCTCGGCGAGCTTGGCAAACTCCGCGGTCTCGCTGTTCTCGACGGGCCAGACCTCGGCATCCAGGACCCGTCGATAGAACTCCACGGCCCGCTTCGTGCTCTCGGCGTCGATGCCACCGACGATCTTCGGATACTTCGCCAGGTCGTCGAAGATCCGTCCCGCGTACAGGCGCTCGGGGCTGAAGGCGAGGAAGAAGTCTTTTCCGGCGCGCAGGCCAGACGCTTTTTCGAGCATCGGTCCGAGCCGGCGGCGCGTCGTGCCGACCGGCAGTGTCGTCTCGCCGATGACGATCGTGCCGCGCTGCAATCCCTGCCCGATGGCCTTCGTGGCGGCGTCGATCGACTTGAAGTCGATGTTGTGCGCGGCATCGACCATCAGCGGCACGATCAGCACGACGATGCCCGCGGACTTGACCCCTTCGGTCGTGTCGAGGGTCGCGCGCAGGCGGCCGGCGCGAACAGCGGCGGCGATCCGCTCGTCGAGGCCCGGCTCCTCGAGCACGTGCGCGTGGCCCGCATTGACCGAGTCGATCACCGCGGGCAGCACGTCGCAGCCGATGACGTTCAGCCCCCTGCCGGCGTACTGCGCAGCGAGCGGGAGGCCGATCTTGCCCAACCCCACCACCGCGACCGTGTTCTCTCGATCGGCCGGCATCGCCCGCAGCATACCGTCTGAAACTCCGCCCCTTGGAAGATGCCACCCCGGGGGCGGTGCGGTACGCTGAACTCGCCGCCCCCATGCAGCAGCTCACGAATCGAATACGCCGCCTGTTCAGGGCGACTGTGAAGTACGGCCCAATCTTCTTCGTCGAGGTCGGGCTCTTCTGGCTGATCCTCAAGGCCGTCGACGCGAGCGGCTACGGACACCCGAGCGCGACTTTCGAGGCCCCTTGGTATCCGCTGATCTCATTTGCGGTCGTCGCCCTCGCCATGGGCGCGGGCGAAGCGCGCTTCCACCTGTACAGACGCGTGTGGTCGGTCGCCGGCCTGGCAGATGCTTTTGCGGTCGGCCTGGCGGTGGTCGAGGCGTCGCTGCTCGTCACGCTCATCAACCTGGTGTTCCCGGACGGCTACAGGCCATTTCGCGTGCTGGCCCCGATCCTGGCCGCGCCCGCGGTGGTGATCGCCATCGGCCTGCTGCGCCTGCTGCCGCGCCTGCTCACCTCGGCGAGGCCGACAGGCAACCGGCTCCTGATCGTGATCCCGGACGCCACCGGGTACGCCACGGTCAAAACGTTGATGGCGCACTCGAACCCCGACTGGGTGCCGGTCGCCGTCGTCACGACCGGCCCGGCCGACGTCGGTCGAACGCTGCTCGGCATCCCGGTCCTGGGCAGCGCTGACAACCTGAAGAACTGGATGAAGGTGTCGGTCGCGCAGGGAGTCGCGTTCGTCCATACCGCGACGTCCGATCGCGATCGGGAGCGCAAGCTCTACGCTCAGTGCCTCGCGGCGCAGATGCCGGTCTTCGTCGTGCCGGCCGCCGACGAGTGGTTCCCGCGCGCGACGGGATCGCGGCTTCGCCAGCTGTCGGCTGACGACCTGGTGCGCCGCGACCAGCGCGAGATCGACCTCGGCCTCGCCGCCGCGGAGGTGCGCGATCGCTGCGTCCTCGTCACCGGCGCGGCCGGCTCGATCGGGTCCGAGCTCTGCCGCCTGATTGCCGGCATGTCGCCGCGCCGGCTCGTCCTGGTCGACATCAACGAGAGCGGGCTGTTCGAGCTCGCGGAGGAATTGCGTGTGGTCGCCTCGGTCGACCTGCGCGAGGCGCTTGTCTCGATCGTCGACCGGCAGCTCCTGCGCAACCTGTTCGCCGAGGAACGGCCCGACATCGTTTTCCACGCCGCCGCGTACAAGCACGTGCCGATGCTCGAGGCACATCCTGTCCAGGCGGTGATGACCAATGTGGTCGGCACGTGGAACACGCTGCGGTGCGCCGACGCCGCCGGCGCCAAGCAGTTCGTCCTCATCTCCACGGACAAGGCCGCGTCGAAGCATTCGGTGATGGGCTGCACGAAGCGGCTTTGCGAGCAGATCGTGCTGGCGTACCGCGGCCCGATGCACGCGTGGGCGGTGCGGTTCGGCAACGTGGTGGGGAGCCGGGGCAGCGTCGTCCCGCTGTTCGAGCGTCAGATCGAGCTCGGCGGCCCGGTCACGCTGACGCACCGCGACGTTTCGCGGTTCATGATGACAATCCGCGAAGCGTCCGCTCTCGTCCTGAGCACGCTCGTGATCGGCCGGCCCGCGCACCTGTACATGCTCGACATGGGCGAGCCGATCAAGATCATCGACCTTGCGAACGACCTCATCAGGTCGCGCGGCTTGCGCCCCGACATCGACGTCGAGATCGTGGTCACGGGTCTGCGTCCGGGCGAACGGCTGACCGAGGACCTGCTCGGCCCCGACGAGGCGTGGCGGCCCACGTCGCACAGCGCGATCCGCGAGGTCGTGTCGCCGGCGCTGGGCAAGGACGGTGACCTCGCGTGGACTGTGGAGCGATTGGAGACGCTCGCGACCGAGGGCAAGTCGGACGAGCTGGTGCGCGCGTTGAAGAGCGCGGTGCAGGTGCCCGCCGAGCCGGCGGAATCGATCGACGAGAAGCTGCCCGACAGCGCGCGCCCGACCCGCACGCCGCAGCCGCACGAGTAGTCAGAGGCAGCCTCACCTAGAGTCTGACCGCACGAATACCCGGGCACGTCAACCCGCCGTCAAACCAGACTATAATTCTGGTCTATGGAGACCATTCCTCTTGCCGCGGTAAAGGCCAAGCTTTCCGAGGTCGTTGATCGCGTAGAGCGTGAACAGGATCGCGTCACGATCACACGAAACGGTCGCCCTGTGGCCATGATCGTCAGCCTCGACGACATCGAGGGGCTCGAGGAGACGTTGGAGATTCTGTCGGACAAACGACTGATGAGAAAAATCCGGGCTGGGATCGCGGCTGCCGAGGCTGGCCAGACCATCTCGATTCAGGACATCAAAGCGCGCCAGAAGGCGCGATGAGCTCACGGCGATGGCAGTTGGTCATCGCCTCGCCCGCCGCTCGCGACATTGACCGCCTGCCCATGAAGATTGCGGCCGCTGCACTAGAGGCGATTCATTCGATCGCAGCGAATCCCCGGCGCATGGGAAAGCCTCTGCACCTCGAATTGAAGGGTCAATGGTCGGCCCGCCGTGGCCCGTACCGGATCATCTACTCAATTGACGATTCGACTGACACGATTACCGTGACGGCGATCGCCCACCGCGCTGACGTGTACCGTCGGGCTCGCCGAGGCTAATTAGAAATCGTTTTGGGTCGCTTTCTCGAAGAGCTCCTTGCTGACCCCGTCGAGCCTGCTGGAGTCGCGCAGCAGCTTGCGGCCGAGCCTGGCGACGGCGCGCCAGCTCAGACCTCGCGACATCTTCAGCCGCGGCAGCACATACGCGAGCGACGCCCAGCGCCAGAGCCACCACACCGGTCGCGGGTAGTGGTCGCGCATGTCGATGAACCTGTTGAGGTAGTAGACGTAGTAGCGGCCCAGCGCGACCGGGGGCGCTGCGCGGTCGATCGATGATCCGACGCGGTGGGTGATCACCGCGTCGAGGCACGACGCGATGAGCAGGTGGGCGCGCCGCAGCCGCCGCGAGAAGTCGTAGTCCTCCTCGCCGAAGAAGAAGCGTTCGGTCAGCAAGCCTTGCTCGCGAAACACCGACGCGCGGACCAGCGCCGCGCATCCGGTGACGAAGGTGATCCGGCGCCACCCGCTCTGCGGCACTCTGGCGACCGGCTGCTCGCCGTACAGGTACTTGCGGCTCCCAAACCAGGTGAGGTCGCCGCCGCAGTTCCAGATCACGGGCCGGTCGGCGTAGCGGATCTGCCCGGTGACGGCGGCGTAGTCGGGGTGTTGGTCGAGGAATCGCACGAGGATCCCGACCACGTCGGGCGCCAGGACGGTGTCGTTGTTGAGGAGCATCACGTAATCGGCACCGGCGGCGAGCGCGTGGCGGATGCCGACGTTGCAGCCGGCGGCAAAGCCGAGGTTGTCGCCGTTCTCGATCACCTCGAGCGCGGCGTTGCGGTCCGATGCCCAGTCCCCGATCCGAGCGACCGAGTCGTCTTCAGAACCGTTGTCCACGATGACCACGCGAACGTCGCGCGACGTCTGCGCACCCAGCGACTCGAGGCAAGCGATCGTGTCGGCGCCGCCGTTCCAGTTCAGGATCACCACGTCCGTCGAGGCCACGGCTCAGACGGTGCGCTTGGCGATCGCCAGGAGGTCCTCTCCGGCGGACCCGTCGACGGTCAGCCGCATCCGCTCCGCGAGCTGGCGCGCTATTCCAGCCGGCGTGGTCCGCAGTGTCAGCGTGTCGGCCGTCCTGGCCGATCGCTTGCGCCGGATCGCCGCGCTCGTGGGCCACACGGCGCTCGCGTTGATCGCGAGCGTGGCGATCCGCACCGGGTGAAGGCCCGCGGCGTGAAGCAGCGTCGCCATGTTGTCGCGGTTGAACAGGTGGAGATGGCGCGGCGGGTCCAGGCTCAGCCAGTCGCGTCCGAAGTGGCGATGGCCCCAGCTCTCGCTGTTGGGCGTCGTGACCACCAGCGTCCCGTTTGCCTTGAGCAGCCTGCGACACCGCGCGAGCACGCGAGCCGGGTCGTGGACATGCTCGATCACGTGGGCCATCGTGATCGCGTCGAACGATTCTTCCGCGAGCTCGGCGGTCCAGACCTCGCCGAGGTGGACGTCAAGGCCGCGGCTCTGAGCCCGCTTGACCGCGATCGGGTCGGTCTCTATTCCGGTGACGTTCCAGCCGAGCGCCTGCATTCCCGCGATGAAATCGCCTCCGCCGCACCCGACGTCGAGCAGCCTGGGCGACGCGCCTTGGGCCGGCAGGAACATGACGCCCGCCGCGAACGCCTCTCCGCCGGCGGGAAGAAGGTGGCTGAGGGGCGCGAGCAGTCGCCATCCCCGGTCCGACGTCGCGGCGGTGTAGCCCAGGCTGGAGCGGAGGTAGCCCGCCCGGACCTGTCGAAAGATGCGTTTCGGGAGGCTCGGCGCGCCGGACCGCTCTTCGTGCGTGAAGTAGGTCGCGTACGCCATGCCGATGTCCTCGGAGGTCGGCTGCGGATCGAGCCAGAGCAGGCGGCAACCGCGATTGCCGCATCGCCGCATCGACCACTCGCCTGGGGAGCCGAAAAGGGAGTCGACCAGCCCCGTGTAGAGGAGATCCCCCGCCGAACCGCACACCCTGCAACTCGGACGAGGCTGGGTCCGGATGGTCCTGGGCTCAGTCAGCGCGTCCATACCGCGAGGTAAGGTAACAAGAGCTTGGCCGACACCTCGACCTTCGTGCACCCGACGGCGGACGTCTCACCACGCGCGACGATCGGCGCCGGAACTCGAATCTGGCACCAGGCGCAGGTTCGCGAGGGGGCGGTCATCGGCACAGACTGCGTCCTCGGCAAGGGCGCTTACGTGGACACCGACGTCCGCATCGGCAACCGATGCAAGCTGCAGAACGGCGTTTCCGTGTTTCACGGTTTCAGCCTCGAGGACGGCGTTTTCGTGGGGCCGGGCGCGATGCTCCTGAACGACAAGCATCCGCGAGCCATCAACCCCGACGGCTCGCTCAAGAGCGACGAGGACTGGGAGGTCAGCGAGGGCGTCGTCGAGTACGGCGCGGCGGTGGGCGGAGGCGCGGTCGTCCTGCCGGGCGTCAGGATCGGCCGGATGGCCGTCGTCGGGTCCGGTGCGGTGGTGACTCGCGACGTGCCCGAACGCGGGATCGTCGTCGGCAACCCGGCGCGTCTGCGCGGCTTCGCGTGCGACTGCGGCCACACGCTGCGCGAGGTCCGGTCCGAGTCTTACGAATGCCCCAAATGCGGTCGCACGTATCAGCTTTCCGCCGTCGCGGCAAAGGCGAGATGACCGAGGCGGAGCGAATCGCCCAGGCTTATCGCAGCCGGGACCGGGGCGCAGTCAAGCGATGGGATCTGGGCAATGCCGGCAACCGCCAAATCCTCGCGGAGCGCCGGCGCCTGACGACGCGGCTGCTCGACCGCGCCGGCTGGCTGCCGCTCGCCGAGCGCCGTGTCCTCGACGTCGGTTCGGGGACGGGCGCCGAGCTTGCCTGGTTTCGCGAGGTGGGCGCACGCGACGCCAACCTGGTCGGGATCGACCTCCTGCCGGAGCGAGTCGATGCCGCGCGCAAGTCGTATCCGGGCCTCGAGTTCCACGCCGGGAACGCCGAGCGCCTTCCCTTTCCCGATGCGTCCTTTGACCTGGTCGTGGCGTGCACTTTATTCAGCTCGATCCTCGACGCGGGAATGGCGGCGAGCGTGGCGGGGGAGATCCAGCGCTTGATGCGGCCTGGCGGCGGGCTGCTCTGGTACGACTTTCGCTACGACAGCCCCTCGAATCCGAACGTCCGGGGCGTCGGCGAGCGCCGGGTGCGTTCTCTCTTCCCGAATCTCACCGGCGAGCTCATCCGGCTCACGCTCCTCCCACCGCTGGCGCGGCGCCTTGGTCCGCTGACCCCGGTGGCCTACCCGATGCTGGTC
>WNFC01001782.1_pt1 | contig 35617 bp, 43 predicted proteins | sample 5400541 | NCBI WGS metagenome assembly WNFC01 (sample SAMN13153342, study PRJNA577476) | soil metagenome | isolation source: 120 cm saprolite under Douglas fir tree site 2 hole 2 replicate 1 | place: USA:California | collected 2015-04-18
CCGCCTCTACGACCTCTTCGGCCTCGATGCCTATGCGCCGAAGCGCTGAGTTAGGTACTACACGGACAAGGCCGCGATCTCGGCCCTGACCTGGGTAGATGTGACTTCCTCACGGGCTAGCCCGGAAGGTCCCGCTAGGCGCCAAAGGCGTTACGAAGGTTGCGGACGGCCGATTGCCGTGGCCGCATGCCCTCCCGTCCGGCGCGCCCGCAGCTGGGCCTGTTCGACAACCCGGTCCCCGTCACGCGCGGCTGGCCCCACCTCGGCGAGCCCATAGATGTGCGGAAAACGCGGTTTCCGCGGAAACGGCCTCGTGAAACGCTGCACAAAGCGTTTCCGCGGAAACGTCGTGACCGTGGCTGTCAGTGCGATAACGACTAGGGCAGGTCTGGATCTGGGTGGCCGGCCAGGAAGCGGTCGGCAGCCTCATCGTCGATGAGCGAGTTGTCGGCCAGCCACTGGACGGCGCGCCGCGTGGCGCGGGCATCGCGGAGGGCGTACCAGGCTGGCAGCAGGCCGGGATGCTCCTCGTGGAGCTGGTCTTTGAACCGGCGGAAGGCTCCCTTGCCCTGGATGGCCCGGGCCAGCCTGCGCCCGGCCCGTTCATCGGTAATCCCCTCGGCGAAGTCGGCCATGTCCTGGTACCAGATCCAGGACGGCAGCGGATCGATGCAGACCAGGTCCAGTTCGTCGAGGTCGACCGGCGTCTGCGCGTCGATGCCGGTATCGGCCGTCCAGAACACGATCTTTCCGGTCTGCGGGTTGATCAGCCACCGGTGTTCGTAGGCGGCCTGGTCGGCCAGCGCGATACCGATGTCCTCCAGGTCCAGGCTGCTCAGCTCAAGCACGGCGCCAGGATAATAGTCCGCCCCCGGCTTGGAGCCAGATGAACGGCGGCGGGGGCCGGCTGGGACGGGCTCTTGCGCACGGCCGCCTTTCGGAAAAGCCACTATTCGGGTCACGCAGGGGTCTTGTCGGCAGGCGGGTCTATTTCGAGGCAACATGTGTCCCAGGTGAATTTCCGGGCTTTGGCCTGCTGGTAGTAGGTCTCACCGGACCCGAAGTCTCGGTCGAAGTGGCGCCCCAGAACGACCACGGCGACCCTAGCTGCTCCGGCGTCATGTAGCGCGATGGCTGTGCCCAGGGCTCCACGTGTACCACTACAACCACTATGAGCCGACGTCGGTCGACCATCTCACCGAGCTGCACGGCACGCGCCAGGAGGCGGTGGGCGCTCTGATGGGGCGGTTCGCCACCCGCGAGGACGAGGTGGACGACCTGTTCCGGCTCGGGGTGTTCGTCGACCTGTACCGGGTCATCCGGCAGGGAGTGCAGGCCGGGGTGGAGAGCTACTCGATCAAGCGGCTTGAGCCGCTGTGCGGGTACGAGCGGCAGGTGGACCTGGCCGAAGCGACGGCCAGCCTGATCGCGGTCGAGGCGGCGCTGGAAGACGGGACGGCCGCGGGCGACGCCGGGCTCCAAACGGTGGCCGGGTACAACGAGGACGACTGCAGGGCGACACTGGCTCTGCGGGATTGGCTGGAGGAACGGCGGCTTGATTTGGCCGAACGGACCGGCGGACAGCTGCCCCGCCCAGTTGTCACCGAGGAGGAGGCGGCGCGGACGCCCGAGGGCCCGGTGGTCACCCGGATCAGGTCCGCGCTGCTGGAGGTCCGCTGGGGGCCGGGGACGAGAAGGCCGCCGAGGCCGCGGTCCGGCTGGCGGCGTCGCTGCGCCGTTCGTACTTGCCGTTGCAGGGGCCGCCGGGCACCGGGAAGACCTATACCGCCGCCCAGCAGATCCTCGCGCTGGTCGCGGAGGGCCGCACGGTCGGCCTCACCGGGCCGTCGCACGCGGTCATCCATCACCTGATCCACACCGTGTGCGCGCACGCGGGCCAGTGGGGGCTCGCACCGCGGATCGGGCAGCGGCCGGATCAGGACAGCAGGTACCTGCATGACTCGGCCACGGCGATGACGCCCGAGCGGCTGGAGCGGGCGCTGCGGGACGGCGAGCTGGACGTGGCCGCGGGCACCGCCTGGCTGTGGGCGCACGCCGGGCTGGCGGGCAGCGTGGACACCTTGTTCGTCGACGAGGCGGGGCAGATGTCGCTGGCCAACGTGCTGGCGGTGGCCGGGACGGCACGGAACCTGGTGCTGCTGGGCGACCCGCAGCAGCTGGCCCAGCCGAGTCAGGCCACGCACCCGCCAGGCGCGGGCGCCTCGGCGCTGGGCCACATCCTGGGCGAGCGGGCGACGATGCCCGAGGGCGCCGGGCTGCTGTTGGACCAGACCTACCGGATGCACCCGGACCTGTGCCGGTACACCTCCGAGGTCTTCTACGACGGGAAGCTGCACGGTGTCGGCGGGCTCGGCCGGCAGGAGATCCTGGGTGCGGGGCCGTTCTCCGGGTCGGGCCTGCGCGTGGTGGAAGTGCCGCACGAGGGCAACACGAACGCGTCGCCGGAAGAGGCCGAGGAAGTGGCGCAGCTCGCGGAGGTGCTCGCGGGCTGCTCGTGGCGCGACCGGGACGGTGCGGTGCGGCCGGTCGGCCGCGACGGCATCCTGGTCGTGACCCCGTATAACGCGCAGATCAGGGCCATCCAGGACGCGCTGGCCGACCGCGGCCTGACCGGGTTCCGGGTCGGGACCGTGGACAAGTTCCAGGGCCGCGAGGCCTCGGTGGTGATCTACTCGATGGCCACCTCGTCGGCCGACGAGGCGCCGCGCGGCCTGGAATTCCTCTACGACCGGCACCGGCTGAACGTGGCGACCTCGCGCGCCAGGGCGATGGCGATCATCGTGGCCAGCCCCGACCTCATCCGGGTGTCCTGCCGGACACCGCACCAGATGACCCTGGTCAACGCCCTGTGCCGGGCCTGGGAAGAGCGCGGATAACTCCAACCGGGCGTCGTGATTAGCGAGCATGATAAGTGTATGAAAAGGATTACGGTCAGCCTTCCCGATGAGCTGGCGGAAAAGGTAAGGCGGGCCGCGGGGGGCGAGCGACGGGTCAGCTCGTACGTGGCCGCGGCACTCGAGGACTACGCCGAGCGGGAGAACCTGGAAGAGGTGCTGGCCGGGTGGAATGCCGAGACTCCGGTGCCCGACGAGGTCCGGCAGCAAATCCGGGACGAACTCGATCGCGCCGGACTCACCGGCCGGGCCGGGCGGGATGACAGGCTGGCCGGGTGACGGCGGGACGCACCACGGGGCTGACCCTCGACACCGGCGCGCTTCTCGCGCTCGATCATCCGGCCAAGGCAATCGCCGTGCAGGCCCGGCTGGATGAGGCCGTGCGGCGCCGGGGTACGGTCTGCGTTCCGGTCGGTGCGATCGCGCAGGTGTGGCGCAGCTCCCGCCAGGCGCGTGGACCCGGCGTTGCCCATCATCAGGGCCTGATCCGCGCCTGGCGGTATGCTCCTGCGGTGACCGCGGGAGAGGTGCTGCCGGACATTTCGGCCTGTCGTGAGCTGGCCTCGGCGCTGCGCGCTGGTGACGATTCGGCGGCGGCGGGGCTTGCCGCGCGAGCGGGCATCCCCCGCTGGCTGCTAACCCACCCCGAACTCGGCCCGCGCGGGCGGCTGGATACCGGCGATGCCGGGGAGGCGCTCGGGTGCATCTCGGTGCTGGCGGCCGGGCGCGCCGTCACCATGGTGCCCTGGCTGGCCAAACCGGCGGTGATAGACCTGGTGGCGGAGGCGGTAGAGACCGCCGCGGCGCAGGGAACGACGGCCGGACACCCGTGGGCACCCGGCATCGCGGCACTGGAGGATTGCGGGCATCCTGCCATCCCGATGCTGCTGCGGGCCCGGGCGGAGGAGGGATCGGGCCGGTCTGACCAGGCGCGGCAGCTGATCGGGTCGTGCCTGCGGCTCGACCCGGACCTGCTCCCGGCGATCCGCGACGCCTTGGAGTACGAGCTATGCGCGGGCAACTGGGCACGGGCCTGGGAGCTGGCTTCGGCGATCGGCTCCGACGACATCGCCGAGCCGTTGCTCCGGCCGCTGGACCAACTGCGGCAGCCTGCCCTGGGCGCCGAGCGCGCGTCCCGGAACCAGCCGTGCCCGTGCGGGTCCGGCCGCAAGTACAAGGCGTGCTGCCGGGTCAGGGACCTGGACGGCGGCGTCCATCCGCTCCCGCACCGCGCCCCGGCGCTCTACGCGCTGCTCGCCACTTACGCCCGGCGGGGACCGAACCGCAAGGTCGCCGACCGGATGGCCGCCTGCGCCATCGGCGCGCCGCACGCCGCCATGCTCGCGCTCGACTTCGCGATCTTCGACGGTGGCACCGCCCGGCGGTTTCTCGCCGCCCGGGGGCACCTGCTGCGCGAGGACGAGCGTGACCTGCTGGGCGAGTGGCTGGCCGAGCCGATGGACATGTACGAGGTGAGTTCGGTCAAGCGCGGGTCGGAACTGTCCCTGCGCAGCCTGGTCGGCGGGCCGCAGCGGGTCGGGCAGCGTGACCGGCTGTTCTCGCTTTCGGTCCGGCGACTGGACATCGTGATCGGCCGGCTGCTGCCAGACGGCGCCCGGCCGGACGGCGGCAGCAGGCACCTGCAAGCGCTCGGCGGGATGGGCATCCTGCCCCGCGACCTCCGCGAGGCCGCCGAGGCGCTGTTTCCCGGCGGCCCGGTCGCGCCAGGAAGCGTGCCGCTGTTCCCCGAACGGCTGCTGTCGCAGTTCGCCGGGCAGTCATCGGCGGTCTTCCAGACGGCCGGCGGCGACGAGTACCGGTGGTGCGAAACGACGATCGAGGTCGGCTCCGCCGGGAAGGTCTGGCCGCTCCTGACCCGGCCCTGCCTGGCTCCCCCCCGCCGGCCGATCAGGGACACGGACGGCTACTACGCCTATCTCAAGTCGCTGCCCGGGCGCTTCTGGACACGCAATTCGCCGGACGAGATCGAATACGCCGGCGAGGTCCAGCCCGGCCGGCTCACCAACCTCGGGACCGTCCGGCGCGGCATGACGGGTTTCACGGTGACCGCGAATTCCGTGCGGCGAGCCGCCGATCTGGAGGCCGTCGTGCTGGCGGCGGCTTCGGCCGCGGGGTGCCCGGTCGACGTGACGCAACGCAGCGCCCTGACCGGAGACGAACTGACCGGTACGCCACCGCAAGCCGATGACAGGCCGGCCAGCCGCGAGGCCGCGTGCCGGCGGCTCGGCATCGAGGACGTGCCTCCGCCCGGGCCGCGCAGGCTCATCGTGGAGGGGTACTTCCTGCCAGTCGAGCACGGCCTGGACGATGTCGCGCGCGAGATCAACCGTGAGCTCGGCTACCTCTCGGTGCTGGAAGCCCGCGACGCGGCCGGCATGACCCCCGCCGAAGCGGTCGCCGCCGGAGGCGCCGCGCTGGACCGGGTACTTGCGATGATCGACGACTGCGAATGGCGCCTCCGTCGCGCGGAGGCCGAGGGGGGAAAGGACACCAGCATGCTGCCGGATCCGGGAGAACTTCGGCGGCGCCTGGGGATACCTGCGGGCTCGCGCCGGGCCGTGACGTAGGCCCGTACGGAACATCTGGTCACCGGCAGCGTCACATGTAACGGTGCACGAATGAGCCACTGACGCGAACCGCCGGTACGGGGAAGGTGCACCACGGCCCGTTCGGCACAGCGCCAGTCACCTTTCTTACCGGGGGTATAGCTCGTTATGTCATCCGTCACACCTGTCGCCGGCAGTCAGCGTTCCGCGGAAAGCGACCATCGCTGGCTGATCCTGGTCATCGTGGCTGTCGCCCAGCTCATGGTGGTACTGGACGCCACCGTGGTGAACATCGCCCTGCCATCGGCTCAGCGCGCCCTGGGCTTCCCTAACAGTGACCGGCAGTGGGTGGTGACCGCCTACGCGCTGGCGTTCGGCAGCCTGCTGCTGCTCGGCGGCCGGCTTGGCGACATGTTCAGCCGCAAGCGGGTCTTCATCACCGGTCTTGCCGGGTTCGCGCTCTCCTCGGCGCTCGGCGGCGCCGCCACATCGTTCGGCATGCTCGTGGCCGCCCGGACCCTTCAGGGCGCCTTCGGCGCCATTCTCGCACCTGCCGCCCTGGGCACCTTGGTCAGCACCTTCCGCGACCCGCGCGAGCGCGGCCGGGCGTTCGGCGTCTTCGGGTCCGTCGCGGGTGGCGGCGGTGCCGCGGGCCTCATCCTCGGCGGCGTCCTCACGCAGTACTTCTCCTGGCGCTGGACCCTGTACGTCAACCTGTTCTTCGCCGCGATCGCCATAGCCGGCGCCCTGACCTACATGCGGAGCAACCGGCCGGAAACCCGTCCGCGGATGGACTGGGCCGGAACCGTGCTCGCCTCGGCTGGGCTGTTCGGAATCGTCTTCGGGTTCTCGCATGCCGAACTGGCCGGCTGGACCGCCGCCCTGACCATCGGCTCGCTGGGCGGCGGGGTGATCCTGCTGACCGCATTCGTGTTCGCTGAGAGCCGGGTCAGTCACCCGCTGCTGCCGCTGCGGGTGGTCCTGGACCGGGCCAGGGGCGGCTCTTACATCTCGGTCGGGCTGACCGGGATCGCGGTCTTCGGCGTCTTCCTGTTCCTCACGTACTACCTGCAGCAGGTCAAGGGCTACAGCCCGGTGACCAGCGGGCTGGCCTTCCTGCCGATGATCGCCTGCATCCTGCTATCCTCGAACACCTCCAGCATCGTGCTGCTGCCGCGGGTCGGGCCGCGGGCCCTCATCGCGACCGGCATGCTGCTCGGCGGCGGCGCGATGGCCTACCTGACCCAGCTCACCGTGACCTCCAGCTACGCGGTGAGCGTCGTGCCGGCATTGGTGGTCATGGGCCTGGGCTTCGGCATGATCTTCTCGCCCGCCATCAACACCGCTACCGCCGGAGTCGCCCGGCGCGACTCAGGCGTGGCCTCGGCGCTGGTCAACACCATGCAGCAGGTCGGCGGTTCGATCGGGACCGCGGCGCTGAGCACGGTGGCGCTCACGGCGACGGCTACCTACCTGGCCGCTCACCACGCCGGACCGCTGGCCCCGGCCACGGCCGCGGTGCACGGCTACAGCGTGGCGTTCTCGGTCTCCGCGGCGCTTTTCGGCGTCGGCGCGCTGGTGGCGATTCTGCTGCTGCCGTCCCGGCGCAGGCTAGAGGAGCTGCGGAACATGGAGCCGACGGCCAGTGCCGCGCCGGCGGCCAGCCCCGCGCCGGCGGCCAGCCCCGCCCTGACGGACAGCGTGTCCGCCGGGGATGGTGTCCGGGGCTAGACGCTCCAGTGCCCTCAAGGCTCCGGCAGGTTGTGCGGTCGCGACTCCACCGTAGGGAGCTCGATGACATCTGGTCTGCGTGTCGAACGGCGCGCCGCGTGCGCGTCATGGCCGTAAAGGAGAACCACGGTCGTCAGGACGATGGCTGCCGGCGGGTTGAGCCGCGGTTGCCGGGTGCTTCAGGTGGCGCGGCGGCGGACCAGCCAGACGGTCGCGGCGATGAGCAGCACTGACAGCGCGAGCAGCCAGCCGCCCTCGATCCACTGGAATGGCCAGAACCGGCTGCCCGGCTGGTAGCTGGTCCACTGCGTGTACCCGTGCTGGATGAGGTACTGCGTCACGTCGGGGGACTTCGGGACCCCGCCTTTCCCGGCGAGCTGTGGTGCCCCCTGGAGGACCTGGCTGAGCACGGACTGGCTGACCGGCTTGCCGCCCTTGGTGTACCACTGCTGGCTGATGATCCACGCGGAGCCAGGCACGTTCGGGTTGCTGGTGAGCAGCGGCGTCAGGTAGTGCTGGCGGAGGTACAGCCCGGCCGCGAAGGCGAGCCCGGCGTAGGCGGCCAGGGTGGCGGCGATCGCGGGGACGACCCGGCGGATGAGCATGCCGGCCAGGGCGCCGATCGCGAAGGCGGCCAGCGTCCAGGCGGCGAACGCGACCCCGCGCAGGCCGAACAGGCCAGGAAAGAGCGGGGTCTGCGGGGTCTGGTTGCCCGCGGCGAAGTACGGCTGGTAATACCAGGACATCAGCAGCGTGAACAACCCGGCGGCCGCCGCCACCGCCATCGCGAGCAGCACCAGCTTGGCGAGCGTCCAGCGCCACCGGCCGAAGCCCTGCGTCCAGGCGTACCGGAAGGTGCCGGTCTCCAGCTCCCGGGCCAGCACCGGCGCCCCGGCGAACGCTCCGATCAGCGCGGGCACCGCCTGCAGTATGAAGCCATTGGCCAGGAAGCCGTCCATGACACTGAAGCTGCTGAACATGTCATAGCAGATAGCCGAGCCTGCCGGGTGGCAGGCGGCCGCTGCGGCGTAGGCGTGGTGGACCTGAAGGCCGACGAGCCACAGGCACACGGCCAGCGCGCCCAGCAGCGCGGCCACGCCGGCCAGCGCGAAGCGGTGCTGCCGCCAGGTGACCCAGGCCATCCGCCGCCACGGCACCGGCTGCAGGTCGGCATCGTGCTCCGGGCGGGCGGGTACGGTCAGCGCGGTCATTGCGTCACCTCCGACGGTTCGCCAGTTTCAAGCGGCAGAGCCCGGGCGCGGGCCGGGCCGGGCAGCGCGGCGGCGCCGGGCTCGCGCAGGTAGGCCAGGGCGAGCTCCTCCAGGCCGACCGGATGCGCCTCCCAGCCCGGCGGGACCGGGTCGTCCGCGCCGGCCCGGACCAGCAGGTGGGCCTGGGCCTCGCCGCGCCGAGCGTGCACCACGCGCAGCCGTTCGGCGTATCTGCCGGCCTCGGCGGCCGGGCCGGTCAGCACGCGGTGGGAGGCGACCAGGCCGTCGACCTCCCCGGCCACCTGCACCCGGCCCCGCGACAAAAGGATGAGGTAGTCGGCCACCCGCTCGAGCTCGGCGAGCACGTGCGAGGACAGCAGCACCGACACGCCGTCGTCGGCCGCCGCCGTCAGTACCGTGGCCATGAAGTCGTGCCGGGCCACCGGGTCCAGCATCGCCACCGGCTCATCCAGCAGCAGCAGCCGCGGCCGGCGGGCCAGCGCCAGGGTCAGCGCGAGCTGCGCCTGCTGCCCGCCGGACAGCCTGCCCGGCCTTCCGGTTCAGCGGGATGCCCAGCTCGCCCAGCCGGGCCTGCGCGTAGGGCTGGTCGAAGCGCCGGTTCAGGTTGGCCGTCAGGTGCAGCATGTCCGCGGCCGGCAAGGTCTTGTACAGCGGCGTGTCCTGGGCGACGAACGCGATGCCGTCCAGCGCGGCCGGGGACCCGGCGGGCCGGCCGCCGAGCACGGTCACGGCGCCCGCGGACGGCGCCGCCAGGCCGACCGCCAGGTTCAGCAGCGTGGTTTTCCCGGCGCCGTTCGGGCCGACCAGCGCGGCCACGTGCCCGGCGGGGACCGCCAGCGTGCACTCGCGCAGCGCCCAGGTGCCGCCGTACCGCTTGCCCAGGCCGCTGGCCTCGACGACGTTCATGCTCATGCGACGCCCTCCGTTCCGCCGCCCGCCGCGCCGCCGCGGGTGCGTGACCCGCTGCGGCGCTCATGGAAATCCCGCAGCGCGCTGGTGAACAGCGCCACGATCCCGTCCTGGTCCAGGCCGGCCTCGTCCGCGGCGGTCAGCCAGCCGAGCAGGGCCTTGCGCAGCCCGGTCAGCTCGGGGAGCGCGACCTGGCTCAGCGTGGCCTGGATGAACGTGCCCTGGCCGGGCCGGCCGGCCGTCAGGCCCTTGGTCTCCAGCTCCTTGTAGGCCTTCAGCACCGTGTTCGGGTTGATCGCCAGCGCGGCCACCACGTCCCGGACCTTCGGCAGCTGGTCGCCCGGCGTGAGGTAGCCCAGCCGCAGCGCGTGCTCCACCTGGTGCACCAGCTGCAGGTAGGTCGGCACCCCGGAGGCGGCATCCAGCCGGAACTCGATCGGTGACCCCGGCCCGCGCGGCCCGCCCCCCGGCGTGCCGCCACCACCCCGCGCAAGCTCTGGCACTGCCGGGGCCCCTGTTTCCGGCAGGCCGGCGAACAGCCCCCTCAGGTCGGCCCGGGTCTTGGCGCTCATGGCCCGCCCGACCCGGTCGTCGAACCCGGCCTGGTCCAGGCGGCCAGCAGCGAAGTGCCCGGCCAGCCGGTCGGCGACCGCCTCGCGCTCGGCGTCGGAGACGCGCAGGTGCTGGCCGGAATACATGCCGCCGCTCGCAGGCGAGGCACCAGCCCCGCCGCCCGCCGCGCCGTCGCCTTTATCTATATCCATAAGACAAGGATACAGCCGATGATCCCGCTGTCAACCGTCGCCCGCTGCCTTCCACCCGGGCTTGCGGAGCCGGTCCATCAGCAGCGGCGGGAGGATCCCGATGGCGAGGATCCCGGCCAGTATCAGGACGGCGTACATGAGCGGGTTAAAGTGGCCGAACTGCGACGGAGGGATGAACCCGATCACGAGCGCGGCCACGGACGAGACGGCGCCGAGCAGGCACAGCAGGCCCAGGGCCGGGGCTCGGTAGCCGCGCGGGTGATCCGGTTGCGAGCGGCGCAGCCTGATCGCCGCGATGAACATCAGCACGTACATGACCAGATACACCTGCGTGGCCATCGCGGCGAAGATCCAGTAGGCGTGCGAGACGCTCGGGATGAACGCGTACAGCAGGGCGATGAGGGTGATCACGACGCCCTGCGCGGCGATAATGCGCACCTCGATGCCCTGGCCGTTGACCTTCTGGAAGTAGGGCGGGAGGAACCCCTGCTCGCGCCCGATCCGCAGCAGCCCCTCGGACGGGCCGTCCAGCCAGGAAATCATCCCGGCGAGCGCCCCGACCGCCAGGGCGATCGCGATCAGCGGCACGGCGAACCCGACGCCGAAGTGGGTGAAGAGGCTGTTGAAGGCCTGCATCACGCCGGCGGTGAAACTGATCTGAGCCGAGGGAATCACCCAGGAGATCGCCAGCGTCGGGCCGATGAAGACAGCCAGGACCAGCGCCATGGCGAGGAAGATGGACTTCGGGTACTCGCGGGCCGGGTTCCGGAGCTCGTCGACGTGCACGGCGTTGACTTCGATGCCGGCGTAGGTGAAGAAGCTGTTGACGACCAGGACGATGCTGGCGAGCCCATTCCACGCCGGCAGGAGTTGGCGGGCCGTCACCGGCGCGGCCGGGTGGTGTCCCTGGACCAGGTATGCGATGCCGAGCGCGACGAGGATCGCGGCCGGGATCAGCGTCCCGAGCAGGGTCCCGCCCGACCCGAGCCTGGCCACGAGCGCCGCCCCGCGTGAGCACAGCAGGACGCCGCCCCAGAACAGGACGATGATGATGACGGCGTTGTAGACACCGTTACCGGCCAGGCCTGGATCGAAGACGTAGGCGAGCGTGCTGGCGACATAGGCGAGCAACGCCGGGTAGTAGAAGATCGTCTGGGCGAACTCGCACCACACCGCCAGCAGCCCCATCGGGGCGGAGATGCCCTCGCTCACCCAGTTGTAGACGCCGCCCGGCCAGCCGGAGGCCAGTTCCGCGGCGACCAGGGACACCGGTACCAGGAACACGAACGCGGGCAGCACGTACAGGAACACCGAGGCGAGCCCGAAGACGGCCAGCGCCGGCGCCGACCCGAGGTAGCCGACCGATCCCACGGTCAGCATCGCCAGCGCCGTCCAGCTGATCAATCGCGGAGCCGGCGGGCGCGCTGCCGGTTGGACCGGGCGCGGCGGGCCGTGAACCGGGGCAACGGCCTTGGCGGGCGTTGCCCGCGGCCGCCGGCGCCTTCGGACGAATACCATTACCGTCGCTTACTCGAGGCGGGGATCGGCTGGCGACGCGAGGCCGAATCACCCGATTCGTCCGTTGCCGACTGTCTCATGAGGGGTCCCGGTAGGAACGGTTGGCCGGTGTAGAACGTCAGGCAACGTTCTACACGGTCGTGCCGATCCGATCGACTTCGGCTCGCCCGGAGGCGTGGGTGGTAACAGATCCGGCGCTGGTGTCGATCCTGGCGGGATGCCGGCGTAGGTAGGGTAGACCGGCTCGATGCTGCTGCCCCGCAAGGCGGTGTCGGAGGAGGCGCTGACCGAATCCTGAACGGGGAGAACCACGGCCCGTTCGGTAAAAAAACAAGGCATCCGAACGGACCGTGGCTCTACGGTCTGAGCCAGGCAGGACCTACGCGGCTGGGGCGGGTACCGGCGGATGCGGGCAGGCTGGAGGATGGGGAACGGACACAACGCACGCGGCGGAGAGATGTTATGGGACAGAGCTTCAGCCTGGGGCGGATAAGCGGGATCCGGATCGGCGTGAACTGGAGCGTGCTGGTCATCGTGGCGCTGCTGGCGTACGGGCTGGCGGCGGGGCAGTTCCCGGCCGAGGTGCCGCGGCGGCCGGAGGCGGAATACGTGGTGGCCGGCATCGTGACCGCGGTGGCCTATATGGGATCCCTGCTCGCGCACGAGCTGGCGCATTCGCTGGTGGCGCGGCGTAACGGGGTCCAGGTCGAGGGCATCACGCTGTGGCTGCTGGGCGGGGTGTCCCGGCTGCAGGGCGAGATTCCGGATCCGGGCGCCGAGGTCCGCGTAGCCGGGGTCGGGCCGCTGACGAGCCTGGTGCTGGGCGGGGCGTTCACGCTGGTGGCCTGGCTGCTGCACGCATCGGGCGTTGGGGGCGTGGTGGTGGCGGCGCTGGCCTGGCTGGGCGGCATCAACATCCTGCTCGCGGTGTTCAACGTGATCCCGGCCGCCCCGCTGGATGGCGGCTGCTGCAGGCGGTCCTGTGGGCCGTTACCAAGGACCGGCTCAAGGCGGCGATGGGGGCCGCCCGGGCCGGGCAGGTGTTCGGGTGGGCCCTGACCGTGGTCGGCTTCTATCTCGTGCTGGCCCGGCGCGACTACAGCTGGCTGTGGTTCATCATTCTCGGCTGGTTCCTGACCAGCGCGGCCACCGCGGAAAACCAGCAGGCGGTGGTGCAGTCCCGGCTGCGCACGGTGGCCGTGCGGGACATCATGACCGCCGACCCGGTCACCGTGCCGGCGTCGGCCACGGTCGCCCGGTTCCTGCATGACTTGCTGCCGTGGCTGCGGCACTCCGCGTTCCCGGTGGTGGAGGACGGGCAGGCGGTGGGCCTGGTGACCGCGCGCCGGGTCAACGCCGTTCCCGTGGACGAACGCGACCGGACCACGCTGCGTGAGGTCGCCTGCCCGCTGGCTGAGGTGGCCCGGGCTACGCCGGATGAGCCGGTCGCCGACCTGCTGCCGCGTCTCAACGCGTGTTCGGACGGCCGGGCCCTGGTGTTCGCCGACGGGCAGCTGGCCGGGATCGTCGCTCCGGCCGACATCAGCCACGCGCTGGAACGGATCAGCGGCAACCGCGGGCCGTCCGGGTCAGCCGGGCGCCGGCGCAGGCCGTAATGCAACCTGCCTGGCCGTCCGCTGCGCTGAGGGCCCTGACATCTGGTGGCGGAGGCGGTTTCGGTGGTCGGCTTGGTCTGACGGGCGGGCTGTGCACGGGGGGACGGGCTCACGCGTCCTATGCAGCGGCGGGAGCCGGGAGGGTCGATGAAGATCGTCGAGGGCCGGGTGCGGGTAGCGGCGAGGCGACGGTCAGCCTGATCGCGCTGGAGGCGGCGCTCGAAGACGGGACCGCGGCCGGGGACGGCGAGCGGCAGCGGGTCGTGGCCGGGTACAACGAGGACGACTGCCGGGCCACGCTGGCGCTGCGGGACTGGCTGGAGGAGCGGCGGGCCGAGCTGGCCGGGCGGCTGGGCGAGGACCTGCCGCGACCGGTCTTGGCGGCGAAGCCGGGGGCCGCCGAGGACCCCGAGACCGCCCGGATCAGGTCGTCGCTGCTGGCCGACGTTTCCGCGGAGACGTCCCACGCAATTGCACCAAGCGTTTCCGCGGAAACGCGCGAGGGGCAGGCGCGAGCGCTGCTGGCCGACCTGCTCGACTGGCACCGGCGCGAGGACAAGCCGGCCTGGTGGCGGTACTTCTACGTCCGCACGCTGAGCCCGGCGGAACTGACCGCCGAGCCGGACGCGCTGGGCGGGCTCACCGGCGGCGACGTGGTCGGCCAGGTCAAGAAGTCGGTGGTGCGGCGGTTCCGCTTCCCGCGGTCTCGCTCCGCCGCTCCTACCTGCCCATGCAAGGACCGCCGGGGACCGGCAAGACGTACACCGCGGCCGAACAGATCCTCGAGCTCATCGCCCACGGCCGCACGGTCGCATGACCGGGCCCTCGCACGCAGTCATCCACCACCTCATCGACACCGTGTACGAGCACGCGAGGTGGCGCAAAGCCGGGGTACCTCGGATCGGCCAGCGGGCCGAGCGCGACAACCCGCACCGGCACGCGGACGCCACGATGATGAGCAACGAACAGCTGGAGCAGGCCTTGCGGGACGGCGAGCTGGACGTGGCCGCGGGCACGGCCTGGCTGTGGGCGCGCGCGGGGCTGGCGGCCAGCGTGGACACCTTGTTCGTCGACGAGGCGGGGTAGATGTCGCTGGCCAACGTGCTGGCGGTGGCCGGGGCGGCGCGGAACCTGGTGCTGCTCGGCGACCCGCAGCAGCTCGCCCAGCCGAGCCACGCCACGCACCCGCCCGGAGCGGGCGCCTCCGCGCTCGAGCACATCCTGGGCGACCGGGCGACGATGCCGGAGGCCGCCGGGCTGCTGCTCGACCAGACCTGGCGGATGCACCCGGACCTGTGCCGGTACACCTCGGCCGCGTTCTACGGCAAGCTGCACGGGGTCGACGGGCTGGGCCGCCAGGAGATCCAGGGCTGGGCCTCCGGCCTGCGCCTCGTCGAGGTGCCGCACCAGGGCGACACGAACGCCTCGCCGGAAGAGGCCCGCGAGGTGGCCCGGCTGGCGGAGCAGCTTACCGGCCGGACATGGCACGACAAGAATGGGACCGAACGGTCCATGAACCCACGGACATCCTCATCGTCACGCCCTACAACGCGCAGATCAGAGCCATCCAGAAAGCGCTCTCCGCCAGCGGCCAGACCGGGTTCCGGGTCGGGACGGTGGACAAGTTCCAGGGCCAGGAGGCACCGGTGGTCATCTACTCCATGGCTACCTCGTCGGCGGACGAGGCGCATCGCGGCCTGGACTTACTCTACGATCCGCACCGGCTGAACGTGGCGACCTCACGCGCCAGGGCCTTGGCCATCATCGTGGCCAGCCCGGACCTGATCCGGGTGTCCTGCCGGACCTTTCGAGCTGGAATGATTAACGGTACCTCCGCGCCGAGGCGCACGAACTACCGGAGCTGTGTTCAGGCGACCTTGATCGTCCAGTCGCCGACGCGAGCGATGACATCAACGGTGCCGCCGAGGGCCTCAACGTACCCGCGGATGGCGTCCACCTCGGTGACCTTGCCGTGCTCGATTTGCGAGACCCGCGCCTGTGTGACGCCCATCACGGCAGCGACCTGCGCTTGGGTAAGCCCGGCGTTCTTCCGCAGCTGCGCGAGCTGATAGCCGCGCTGCTCGGCGCGCATCTCCGCCCTGCTTCGCTCCCGCTCTGCGACGCGGTCGGGAGTATCCCAGCCGGGTTCAAGCTCCCGGATCTCGCGCTTGGTGTCCTCCCAGCGGACTGCCTTCATCACTGCTCCTTCTCGCGGTTCTCTCGTTGGTAGACCGCATAGCGTTCCTCCGCGAGCGGGATCGCTTCCGCGTACCACCCGCTCCAGCGTCCCGCCTTGTCTCCGGCGACCAGGATGATCGCCTCGCGGGCGGCGTCGAACACGAATAGCAGGCGTACCTCGCTGGCACCGCCCACCCGCGGGCGGAGTTCCTTGAGGTTGTGGACCTTGCTTCCATGAATCCTGTCGACCAGGGGCCTGCCGAGCTGCGGACCCCAAATGGCTAGTTCGTCGATGGCCTGCTCGATCTTGTCTGCTACGGCGGGCGCGTTCTTGCACAGGGCGAGGAACCAGTCGTTGACGGGCTCCAGGAGCAGGATCTCCCACCGCACCTCCTCAGTATAACGATTACTTATTTTCTGAGGATCGCCCGGCGGACCCGGCATCGCAATAGGGGTGAGAGATCGCTGAGAGCCCTGACGGCCCCGGTGGTGACGCTTGGTCATGAGGCCATCGCAGCACGCGCCACCGATATTCTGGTTGGGCGCTCTCCACGGCACATCCAGCTTGCTGTGCCGTGGAGATGAGCGCTATCGAGTAGGGATAGCTGGCTGCTCCTAGTGGCGGACCAGTGCCTTGTCGAGCTTGGTGATAAAGGACGTCTTACGGCGGTGCCGTTGCCTCAGGTCGGCAAGGTAGGCGGTGAAACCGGCCTCGTCGCCGGCGCGGTGGTAGGAGTCCCGTAGGCGTCTGATGGTCCTGATCGCTTTGGGGTAGCGGTACTTGTCGCTGGCCCTTTCCAGCCCGATCTCGATCATGTCCTGGTAGGGGCGGATCACGTCGGCGGGATGGTTCTTCTCCCGCACCTCGATCAGCTGGAACCACTGGGACTCGGGGACCTGACCGGGGCTCGCCATCGCGGCGGCCCACGCCTCCTCGAGCAGATCCTCGCTGACCAGGACGCTGATCAGCTCCCTGACGTACCACTGCTCGGCGTGTGCCCGGTCGCGCACCAGGTTGAGTGCCAAGCCGCTGAGATCGGCCCATTGGCCTGCCTGCTGGGCGGCATGGCGGAGCTTGAGGTAGTCCTGATGAATAGCCCGCCGTTCGTAGATCTCGCGGCGGACGGCGACCGCGTCTGCTCCTCTGCCGCCGTCAAGCAGCAGGTCCACGAGCTGGTCGCGGAGGCGGTCGGTCTGGAAGCCCGACGGATGCTCGGCCAGCCCCTTGCGCGCCCACTGCTGAGCGTCGTCGTCCCGCCCGGCGGCGCGCAGCACCTCCACGATTTCGCCGTACCGGTGCGCGCCACGCAGATCCTCGGCTAGCGCCGCGACGTGGACGTCGATGTCGCCGGACACTGCGGCCAGCTGCTCCCGGAGATCTTTGATGCCCCACTGGGCGGTCCAGGAGTCCGGTTCGGCGGTAATGCCGCGTTCTTCGGTCAGCAGGGCGACCTCGGCGAGACCGCGCGGGCCAAGGGCTTCGGCGAATTCCTTGAGCTCGATGGCGGGCCAGCCTGGTCCGTCGAGCTGCATGGACACCAGCCACGTCGCGAGGCGCCTAGCGTCCGGAGGCGCTGCCCGGCAGGCCCGCGCGTATCGGGCCGTCAGCGTGCGCAGGTGGTCACCGACGATTCCGGCCGAATCGTCCATGAACATAAGCGCGGCGGTGACGCGCTCTACCGCGCGCTGCGCCAGCGGTCCCGCGCTTGCGGCATCACCCGCCTCGATCATGTCCGCGACCGCGGCGGCCACCGCCTGGGCGCGCTGGGAGTACTCCCGGCGCCCGCTGTAGGGATTGCGCCGCCGATCCCATCGCAGCCCGTCGATCAGCTTCCGGACATCGCCAACCTGCATGTCAGCCATGGTCCCAATTAACAGCACGCGGCAGTGCAGGTTCCTCATTCTGACTCAGGCCCTAGCCGCGGCCCATGACATGAGCTGGAAGGATGTCGTGTCGGAAGCAAGCCGCAAGCGCGCCGAACGCGGAGGCTTCGACGACCGGATCTTCCTCGAATATGTCGACCAAACTAGGTGACATCAGGGCCCGCACCGCCCGGATCGGACGTGAGCTGCGGGGGACCGCCCGGAGCGGCGGTGGTGGCTGATCACCGGGAGCAAGCACCACGGTCCATTCGGTAAAGGAATTTCAATTATCCCGAACGGGCACTGATACTACGGTCGTTCTCGGGTGAATCTCGGAACATGGCGTTCCCGGTCAACCGACGTCTCATTGGAATCGACGCTGGCCAGGAGCAGATCGGTCCTGGCGAAGTCGTCTCCGGTGCACAGCAGCGGCTCCCCGGCGACGTAGGCGACCCCGTACGTACAGCAGTCGCCAAAGTTCAGGGCAGCCGGATGCCTGCCCTCGCCGAACCGGAAGTAAGCGTCGAGTGCCGCGATTGCGTGACCCTCGTCGAAGGCCACGGTCTCGATGGAGTTCTCCTGCAGGAACCGTGCCAGTGCTGTCTTCCCCCGCGGCTCGAACCGCGCCGTTAGCACGATTCCGGTCTCCAGCCGGTCGGTGCCCCAATCCGGGTCCCTGGTGAGGCGGCAAGCTCATGGATGATGCGCTCGTACCCGGGTTCCTTGCCGATGACGGCCAGGATCGCGGAGGAGTCGATGATCATGCGGCGTGCTCAGCTCGGCTTCGGTAAGCGCGCCGTTCTCCTGCTCCCGCTCACGCACCGGTCTTCGTCCGGTAAAAAGAATTTCAATTCGTCCGAATGGACTGTGGTGTTACGGCCGGTCACCGCTTACGTCGCAGTAGCCGCCTACGCGCGGCTGGCACCGGCGATCAGTCGTCGAGGACCTTGTGCAGGGTGGCGCCTCGGGATCACGCCGTTCCAGCCCGGGGCGCTGATCAGCCGCAGCCTGCCTTCCCGCAGTCAGTACGGGCGGTCGGGGTGTGTCTGGTTATACGCCGTGATCGCTTGTTCCGGGACGCTGCCATCGCCGGCGAGCTCGAATCCAGCGCCGAGCGCCCAGCTCCTGACTTCGGCTGTGCTGGCCTGCCACCGCGAACCGGTGATCTCGGCGCGCGACTCCCGCGCCCGGGCGATCCGGATGGCCTCGCCGACGAGCTCAGCGGCCCGCCGCGTCCGCTTCATGGCGAGGTGGTCGAACACCGCGCGGGAAAGCTCGTCCACTGGTCGGCCTAGACGCTCGCGCTCCAGTGTGCGCACGGTCTCGACGAGCTCTTCCAGGCTGAAGACACCGGCCGGGTTATCGAACAGGCCTACTGGGGGACGCGACGGCACCTAACCACAGTAGCCAGCCGCCGGACGAGCCGACTTGGCAATATCCACCTTTTCCTGCCCTGTCCGGCGGTCGGCGGGCCATACGATCTGGTGTCATGCCCGTTAGCCGGATGAACCGGGAAGAGTTCTACGCCAAGGTGTCTCCGCTGGACGCCGAGCAGCTCCGCAAGGCTTTGTGGACTCTGTACTGGCGCGGCACCGCGCAGGTGCGGGAGGGGATCGAGGACGCGCTGAGTCCTCTCGACACACCGAAGCGCAAGGCCAAGGCCCTGCCGGACCCGGATCAGGTGCTCGACGACGTAACGGAGTTCGTGTCGCTCGCACGGGACGGCGCGTACATGTACGGCGATCGCCGGGTGTCACGTACCGAGCGGTCCAAGTGGCGCGTGACCTTCCGCAGCCTGGCCACGCAGGCCCAGTCGGCTCTGCACGCCGCGGACACCGAGCCCGCCGAGCAGGCGATGGAGCAGCTGATCGGCCTTGCCTGCGAGATGCGCGGCGTCGATTACTTCCACTCCGAGGATCCGGTGGAGGCGGCCAGGTTCGTGGTGTCGCGCGCTGGACGCCGTCGCCCGCGAAGAGGCCGCCGGTGAGGGCAAGGCCTCCCGGCGGCGGTCGTGGGGATTGAGCGACGCCGATTACACCCGCAAGGAACGCGCGGGGACCCTCGCGGTCTGGCACGCCATGCTGGCCGGGCATCTGGCGGGCACCGATGGCGCCGGGCTGCTGGACCAGCTCGTCAGCCACCGCGCCCTTGCCGGACCGGAGGTCACCTTCTTGCGTGCACTGATCGCCCGCGTGGCTGGCGACCTTGACTCAGCCCGCAAGCTGATCGCGCACTGCCTGGAGGAGCTGCCGGGAAGCTATCAGTTCCATAGCTTTGCCGCGGAGATAGGCGCGGACCTACCGCCACGCGCCCGCCAGGTGGCGGACGAGCGATCCCGCGCGCAGGCCCTCATCGGCCCCGTCCGGGCCGACTAAGCAAGCCGGTGTCGAGATTTTCTCCGGTGTGGTGCAATGCGAGGCACCAGCGGTCCGTGACACCATAGATGGCTGTCAGGCACGCGGAGGAGGGTCAGCGTGTCGGATATCCGGACAGAACAGCCAGCCCATCAGGACGCTGGGCTGCAGGGTGTCCTTACGCTGTACGCGCCGCTGCTTGCCGGGCTTCGCCAGGCCGCTCCTGTCGACCGGCAGGTGTCGCTGCTGGTGGACGAGGCCGTGACGGTGTGGAACAGGCCGGGGTTCGACACGTTTCTTTCCGAGGCGTCGATGGTGGTGACGCGGTCGAACCGGAAGCCGTGCCTGGCTGGGTCGATCGCCTCGATCCAGGCCTTGTCGAAGGCGCACATGACCCGGGTCAGCTCCGCGGCGGAGTTGGCGGCCAGCACATCATGGTAGAAGCAGCGGTGAACATCGAGGTGGTAGCGCTGATCGTCGTCGACGGGACCCCGGAAGGTGAACCCGGTGCTGAACGCGTCTCGTTCACGGGACTTCGTCAGGGCCACCATGGCCCGGTAGGGATCGGGAGCCGCGTCCAGCATCGCGCGGGTGCCCTCACGCAGGGCCGGGCCGAGCGGGCGGGTGAACGCGGCTTCGATGGCGTCGATGATGTCATCGCGCCCCAGCTGCGGCTTCGTGCTCGACCCGGCAGGCCGGGCCTGGTCCGCTACGTCCGCGAACATGCCCCGGCCGCGGCAGGTTCCTAGACGACCCGCTGCAGGAGCGAAGCCGAGTCGCTCCGGCAGAGCTGAGTGAGCGCGGAAAGCAGCGTCAGTCCCACCCGAAGGACGTCTCTGGGCGGCACGGCGCTGGCGGCGACGAGGTTCTCCAGCGCGTCGCCGCCGCGGTACTCGATGCGCTCCAGTACTTCGGCATCACCTGGCTGCTCACAGCGGTACTCCGTGGCGAAGGCGCCGATGAACGCGTCGGCGGCCACCTGGCCGTCCAGGCCGGGGACGGCGTCGTCCAGCACGGGCACCAACACGCCGAGGACGTCGCTGAGCGGATCCTCCCCCACCACCGCCCAGACCGCGTCCACCAGCGCGCACTTGCCGAGCAGGAACACCGGCCCGTCCAGTTCGGGGAACTCCGGCTCGTCTTCATCCCAGTCCGTTCCGATCTGGTACATCGCGGCATCGGCGGCCTTCCGGTACGCCAGCTCGGCCTCGGCGATGGGTGCGAGCACCTCGAGCAGCGTGCGCACCGCCGGGTGATCCAGTCCGAGACCGTCGAAGGCAACCGCGCGGATCAGGGCGTCGGCCGCGACGTTCCAGTGCGCGGGATCGGCGGTGATCACCGCGGCGTCCGGGATCTCCGCAGTCGCCAGGCACGGCGCGTTCCGCGCCTCGCCCAGGTGGAAGCCGGCGAAGAACCGGTCGCCGAGCGACCCCTCGGGCCACCGCGGTGCCTCGGCCGGAACAGGTTCGGCGCCGCCGCACCACGTCCGGCGGGCGGCGGCTTCGCGCTCCTTGCGCTCCTGCGACTCCTGGACCATCGCCTGCAGCGCGCCGACGACCTGGAGCATCGCCTGCTGCGTCGCGGCGTCATCCCGGGACCTCGGCCCGGCCTGCGCGGAGCTGGGTCCGGCCTGGCGCTGTGCCTTCTTGCGGTTGCTGGCGCGTCCCACGACACCTCCCACGGGTCGGTTGCCACCGACATTACCGGCCCGGCCGGTGAGGCGTCAGCGAGCCATCCGGCGCGTCGGCGCAAAAGCCGCGGATACTCAGCGTTCGCGGGCGATGGCGCAGTAGCCGACGCAGTTACAGGGCTAGCATGCCGAGGATGGCTGCTCCGTGAGCTCCTAGCCAGCTAGCAAGGGTCTGCAGCGGGCCCATCAGGGCTGTGCCTGCCGTTGTCAGCGATCCGGCGCTGGCCAGCAGCTCGGTGAGCCGTCTGAGTATGCCAGCAGCCCGGCCCTTGTCTGGCCGCGGGGCGCGCACTGCCGCGTCGAGCTCCGCGACCTGGGCCCGCGCCTCGGCCGCCCGGGGTCCGTCCAGGGTCACGCTCGTCAGCGCCTCCCGGAGTTCGCCCACCGCCCGCCACGCATCCTCGTCGGTGACGACGCTGCCGTGCAGGCCGCCATAGACCACCTGGTTGCCGTCGACGTAGGTGATGACGCCAGCGGTCTGGTTCTTTACGTGGATCTCCATGTCACCCTCTTCTCATGGCTGGGCACCCGGCCAGGGCGGGAGCACCGGGAATTCGCGGTAGGCCTGCTTGCGCCGCGAGGTTGCGACCACGTGCAGCACGATCCCGACGATGAGCAGCAGCATGCCCACCGCGGCCAGCGCCCAGCCGGCCATCCCGATGGGAACGCCTCCGACCTCCCGCCCGAGCGGGCTTGTCGTTGGGGGTGCCGAGCCGCCGTTCTGGATGGAGTCGCTGATGCTCTTGATGAAGCTCAGGTCGGCGGCGGCGAAGATGCCGAAGCCCACCACGAACAACAGAAAGCCGGTCCAGGCGAGCCACCGCGCCTTCGTCCTGGTCGCGGCGACCTCGCGGAGGAAGTTGTCGCGCTGCTGGTTGACGTTCTGAACGTGCCAGTTGTACTGGCGCTCGTCATAGTGGATATAGTCGGCGTCCTGCTTGTCGATGTGGTGGACCATGCCGGCCCCGGCCGGCCTAGCCGACATGGTCATCGTCTGGTCGGCGCTGGAGCCGCCGGGTTCCAGCCGCGCTTCCACGGTGGCGAAGGTCAGCACGTCGCCTGTGTGCAGCTCGCGGGCACGGGCCGCGGCCTCCCCGTTCACGAACGTGCCCGCGGAGGAGCCGAGGTCTTCAACGTAGACCGCGTTCCCGCGCCGCCGCAGCACGGCATGGGCGCGGCTTACGCACGGGTCGTCGAACCGCACGTCGCAGGTCCGCTCACGCCCTACGACCAGATAGTCCTTATCCAGCGGGATTTCTCGGCCGCGGTCAGATTCCGGCGCCAGCACGACCAGATGCACCGTGCCCCCGCTCTTCGCACGCATGATCACTTCCTCGTTTCTTGCGGCGCGCGACTGTGACACCACGAGCGCACACCAGCGCTACGCCCTGCAGCTGAGGGACTTAAGGCAATTCAGCACACGGGCCGCAGCGGCCTCTCACCGAGACAGAGCGACGCCCCCTGTCCGCTGATACGCCGTCGACCCGAGATTCCCGAGGCTGGGAGTGTTTCCGGTCGACCCGGTAACTCAGCGCATGGGCTCGTCGGAGCGTTCCAGGTCAGCCGTCGTCCGGTGTGGTTTCGGCGGCGCTGACGACGAGCACTTCGAGGACCAGGAGCCATCCGCAGTTGACGAGCGCGGCAATGTCTGTCGGGCTTGGCCGGGCCCGGCTGGCGGGGCGTGCGGACAGTCGGATGGCCAGCAACGCCACGGCCACCCCGGCGGCATCCAGGAGGTAGTCGCTGCCTTCGGCTAGCACCGCGAGCGAGTGTGCCGTCATTCCCACGATCACCAGGGCGGCGACAAGGGCGAGGTTGAGCACGAGAACTACTACCAAGCGCTGCGTACGGGTCACCTGCGGCCTTAAGGCTCAGAGCAGGCCTGCTGCATGCTGGCTGCCTCGTCGGTGAGGAACGCCAGGTCGGCACCGGGTGCATGGGCTTTCATTTCCTGGGCCAGTTCGGCTGGGGAGGCTGCCAGCGTCTCCTCCCGGCCCTTCTCGAACAGGGCCCGCGCGGCGGGCTCATCGGCGAACATCAGCCGGACTTCGTCGATGGCGCCCTGGCTGAAGCCGACGAACTAGCCGGCAACGCTGTTCCCGGGACTAGCCATACTGGGTTCATGAACCTCGCTGAGGTTATCTGGAATCGGGGCTGGTTCCCACCCAGGCGGCGATTTGCCCGCGCGAGTCAAGTCCGAGCTTGGTCAGGATATGCCGGACATGGCTTTCGGCTGTCCGCCGGGAGATGACCAGCCGTGCCGCAATGTCTTTGTTGCTGAGTCCTTGCGTGACGAGTTCTGCCACTTCGTGCTCGCGTTCGGTGAGATCATCGGGTGCGGGGCCATGGCGTACTGGCGTGGTCGGAGAGGTTCTGGTTCCTCCAGGGCGTAAGCCACCGCCTGGGTGATGGTCATCGCCCTGCCTGTGCGGAAGGCCGCGTCATAGGCCTCGTACCGTGATCGCCGCGGCAGGGCCGGCCGCGGCTGGCGTGCCGGTGAAAACGCCCGCGGCGCAGCCGGGCTTCCGGGCCGCGCTCGAGCAGATCGTCGACGACGGCGTCCCCGGGGCGATCGGGCTGGCACGACACGGCGACCAGGTGCTCATCGCGGCCAGCGGCACCGCAGATATCGCCACCGGGCAGCCGATGGCCGCAGCCGACCGGGTCCGGGTCGGCAGCATCATCAAGACCATTGTCGCCACGGTCGTGCTGCAACTGGTGGCCGAGCATGAGCTCCGGCTCAGTGACAGCGTCGCCCGGTGGCTCCCCGGGCTGGTCCCAGACGGCCGGGCCATCACCTTGCGGGAGCTGCTCCAGCACACCAGCGGGATCTTCGACTACTTCAACGACCCAAGCTTCGTGCAGGCCTTCAAGACAGACCCAACGCGGACGTGGCAGCCACGCGCCCTGATCGACATCGCGGTCGCTCACCCGCCGCTGTTCTCGCCGGGAACCGCCTTTGCCTACTCCAACACCGACTACATCCTGCTCGGCTTGATCATCCAGACAGCAACCGGCCAGCCGCTGGCACGCGAGCTGGAAGACCGGATCTTCGCGCCATTCGGCATGCATCACACCTCGCTGCCCTTCGCCGACGTGATACCACCCAGGCCGTATGCACACGGCTATCTGCTCAACCAGCCAGGTGCTGCGGGCCCGGTCGACATCACGCGGGTCAGCCCCTCGATCGCCTGGGCGGCCGGTGGACTGCTGTCCACCGCCCCGGACATCGCGCGCTTCTACACCGCCTTGCTCACCGGACAGATACTCCCGCCACCCCTGCTGCACCAGATGCTGACAACCGTTCCGATCGGACAAGGCGCCGGGTACGGCCTGGGAATCACCTCCCTGCAAGTGCCCTGCGGCACCGCATGGGGCCACGACGGGAACTTCCCCGGCTACCTCAGCAACGCGTTCACCACACTCGGCGGCGGCCGGCAGGTCATCATCCTGATCAACGCGACCGGCAGCACCATGACGGCGCAGCAGAACGCAGACCTCGGCGCCGCCCTCTCAGTCGGCCTCTGCGGAGACCACTGACCACCTCGGCACCGCACCGCCGCGCTCGCGGCCGCGCTAGCGGCTGCCTCGGGCCAGCCATTCACCGAACTGGTCGGTGAGCAGATTCTCGAGCCGCTGGGGATGAGCGCCACCGTGTTCACCTGCACACCGCAGGCCCGGCCTCGGGCCGCCGTCGGCTACCACCCGCGGCTGAACCCGATGCGGCTACTACTGCCGCGCTGGGTCACCGGCGAGTCAGCCGGGCGGTGGGTTTCGCTGCGGCCCTTTATCGCACGTGGCTGGAGATTAGTCGGCGCGCGCTGCCGGTGACCGGCTTGCCGCCGAGGCTCGCTGCCGGCGCCGGGGGACGCACCAGCTTCGTTCGGCATTATGATTTTGATCTTTGAATGCTCGATTAGGCGCGCACTTTCCTCGCGGCGGGAGGCGGCGGCCGGGCTGGTGGATGGCAGCGAACGGACCGGGGCGCGGGTTCGCCAGATCGCCCGTGAAGTGCTCGGCTTTGCCGTCCTGCGGCCGGCGCAGGTGGAGGCCGTGACCGCGCTGGCCGCGGGCCGCGACTGCCTGGCCGTGCTGCCCAGCGGCGCCGGGAACTCGGCGATCTACCAGATCGCGGCGGTCGCCCCACGGGGCCCGGCGGTCGTGGTTTCCCCGCTGCTGGCGCTGACGTGCGGTTCGTCGTGCACGCTTCGGTGCCCGGCTCGCTGGATGAGTATTACCAGGAGACCGGGCGTGGCGGGCGTGACGGCCGGCCGGCTACGGCGATCTGCTGCTACCGGGCTGAGGACCTGGGCATGCTCCGGTCCTTTGCCGCGGGCCTGCCCGATCACGGCGACCTGGCGGCCGTGGCCAGCGCGGTGAACCGCCCGCTGTCCCGGCGCGAGCTCGCCGTCCGCACCGGGATGCCGTCGCGTGGCCGTCGTAGCCCTCACCCACGATGACCACGCTAAGGATTGACCGTTCCGAAAACGTTACCGCCCAGCGTAAGACGGGGATGACATTCGGGATAGACATCGGTAAGCATGGCATCGAGGGCAGTCTCGAGGGGCTGGGTGTCTCGTCGCATCTGGGTGAGGAGCAGCCCGCCTTGGAGGGCGGCGAGGGTGGCCAGGGCGAGGGCGGCGGGGTCGGCCTCGGGTACGAGCTGACCGCTTGCGTGCATGGCGCGCAGACCGTCTTCGATGGCAGCCTCCCACCGGTCGAAGCTGGCGGCGATGTCGGTCCGGCCTTGGGGGTCGGTCTCGGCGAGTTGGCTGCCGAGTTCGGCCTACGCGGCGTACGGGTCAACGCCGTAGCGCCCGGACCCGTACCCACGCCCCGGTTCCTCCTCGAGAACCCGGCACTGGCCGAGAAACTGGTGGCCAGCCTGCCCGCCGCCGACCCGGCGTCCCCGAGGAAATCGCGGCCGCAATCGCCTACCTCGCCAGTGACGACGCAGCCTTCACCCACGGCACCATCCTGCACGTGGACGGCGGGCGCACCGCCGTCTGAGGCGGCACACACGATCCTCTGCTGGCCGCCCTCACGCCTGTACCTAACCCTATCCAGTACGGCTATACATGGATAGGATTAGGTACACCAGAGGAGGTGAGCGCCATCGCGGAGCCCGAACTGCCGGCGACATTCACGTTCGCGGAGGCCGAAGGACGAGGGCTGTCGCGGCGCAGGCTTCAGCGCTTGCAGGCTATCGGCGCGGTTGAGCGCATCGGGCGCGGACTGTACCGGCGCACCGATGAAGAGCCAGCCGACCACGACCTGATCGAGGTCGCGGCAAAGGCGCACCAACCTACGTTGTGCCTGCTGTCGGCGCTGGCTCGGCATGAGCTGACTGATGTTATCCCGCCCGTTCATGACATTGCGATACCCCGCGGGGCGTGGCAGCCCGTTGTGTCCGCGCCGGTACAGTGGCATAAGTTCGCCCCCGCCACATTCGAGGTGGGACGTACCAAGATCCGGCTGGACGATACGTACGCCATCGGCCTGTATGACGCTCCTCGCACTATCATCGATGCGTTCCGGCTACGTCATGCCGTGGGGCCCGATATCGCGAATGAGGCATTGCGGCGCTGGCTGCGCAACGGAGGCATGCCCGCTGACCTTATGCGCCTCACCAAGATCTTTCCTGCAGCGAAACCGGCTCTGCTTCACACGCTGCAGGTGTTGCTGTGACCGCTGCGCCATCGCAACTGAAGTTTTTCTGGGGCTAAGCCACGGGAACGACGAGATGAGGACGATATATCCAGGCCTACCAAAGCTACTGTCAGCGGACGAGCCTTCTTGTCATTGCAAAGGGAAGCCAAGACTGCAGGCCGCACGACCGCCGAGTATTTGCGGCTGTATGCGCTCGAAGGATTCCTGCTTCGTCTCGCTCGCTCGCCACACAGAAACAAGTTCGTCCTGAAAGGTGGCGTACTCCTCGCAGCCTACGGGCTTCGTCGGCCAACGGCCGACATCGACGGCGCTGCGCTGCAGACCTCGAATGAGGTGGAGGACATCAGGCAGTTCGTCGTCGCCGTGGCCAGCACCGCGCTGCCAGCCGAACTGGACGACGGCCTTACGTTCGACTTGGACAACGTAACCGCTGAGGCAATCCGAGACGAAGACAAGTACGGCGGCGTGCGGATCCGACTGGTCGCGCGGCTAGCAAGCGCACGTGAGCCTTTTCATGTCGATATCAACATCGGCGACCCGATCTGGCCCCAGCCGGCCGAGATCTCCTTGCCCCGCCTGCTCGGACAGGAACCGATACACCTGCGCGGCTATCCGATGGAGATGGTCCTCGCCGAGAAAATAGTTACTGCGCTGCAGCGCGGCTCGGCCAGCACCCGATGGCGAGACTTCGGCGACATCTTCGTGATCACCGGGCGGCTCACCTTCAGGGCGGGAGAAGTGCGGCAAGCACTCCAGGCCGTCGCAGACTACCGTCACGTCGAACTCGCCAACCTTGATGACGCGCTCGACGGGTATGCCGAAATCGGCCAGCTGAGGTGGGCATCATGGCGGCGCAAACTCCAGCTCACCGAGACCCTTCCCGAACGCTTCGACCATGCTCTCGAATCGCTCAAGGCCTTCGCGAACCCGATCATCGCCGGCTCCATCACCGATGCAGCGACCTGGGATCCCGCTCAACGCGCGTGGAACCGCGCGGACTAGCCAGCCAGGCGCCCCTGGCACCGGGGCGGGGATCCGGCGGTGTGAGGAGTTCCATGGTCCGTTCGGGAACAATGACGGCGCCCGGCCGGTGCGGACGGGCGCCGTCATCTCCCAGGCCCTGGTGCCCTTCCCGGGCCGTAGGACCAGATCGGGGCCTAGTGCTGTTCCTCGAGGGCTGATCTGGGGAGCAGCCAGACGAGGCCGAGGCACAGGACGGCGATCGCGCCGACGACGGCGACGCTCACGGTCATGGCGTGCCCGGCGCCGTGCTGGGTGCGCTGGCTGAAGTAGACGGTCGTGGGAGAACAGCGAGATGACGTAGGCCAGGCCGTTGACTGCGGCGAAGAACGCCAGGCCGGCCGTCGGGCCTTCGATCAGCCCGTAGATCAGGGCGGACATGCTGGCGCCCAGCAGGCCCGAGCCGAGGCCGTCGATGGGAACGGCGCTGGCCGGCCGGTCATGGGGCAGCAGCCTCAGCGCGGCGATGAACCCGGTAGCGCCCAGGGCGATGTTGATCAGGAATATCGGGCGCCAGGTCAGGCCCGCGATATCGGCGCTGATGATGAAGCCCGCGGCGATGGGGGGCCAGCGAGCACAGGCATGCGGCGGCCGTGATCAGGTCGGGGCAGCAGCGCCGCGCAGGCTAGCACATGCGGGCCGCCGCCGGACAGGCCCCACATCGCCAGCCTGTCGATGCCGAGCGGCTGGCAGATCACCCGCGCGTCGCCGGTGCAGGCGGCCATGGTCCGGCCCGGCTGCGGCGTCGAGTCACCGTAGCCGGGCCGGTCTTAGCTGATCAGCCGCAGGCCACGAGCGGTGGCGTCAGCCACCGTGCGGCCGTACAGGTGCCGCGAGTTCGGCGTGCTGACGTGCTCCATCACCGGACGGCCATGCGGATCCCTGGCGTCCTCGACCGCCAGCGTCCTGCCATCCGGTGTGGGCATGAACCACTCCATGCCCACACCTCCGCAGCTACGGCGTATCTGACAATCCCACGGGTGCCCGTTCTATTCGGGTGCGGCTGGGTTGTGGAAGTAGTGGCCCTTGTCGAGGTCGTCGATGAGGCCGGGGTGGGTCGGCTGCCATCCCACCAGCTCGCGGGTCAGCGTGCTCGAGGCCGGGCTGTCGGTGGCGATGAAGGCGGCCAGCCAGCCGAAGTGCTCGCCTGCGTCCGCGGGAGAGATGGCGGCCACGGGGAGGTCGAGATGCCTTCCGATCACGGCGGGCCAGCGGTTGGACCCGTCGCCGATGTAGCCGGAGACGTCCTTGTCGCGGGCGATGCCGACCAGGGCCGCCATGAAGCCGTTATCTCCTTCGCCGTGCACCGTCGGGGGGAGCCGCAGAACGGACGAGCGGACGCTGCGGGAAGCCATGGATAGTGTCATGTGCGCATTGGCCAGCCGCAACTCATGCGGGAGTCGCTCGACGAGCTCAAAGCCGTGACCGCAGGCAGCTGATCACCGGCAGCATTAGCTGGGCGCGCTGCTGGTGAGCGGAGCCGAGCGAGGACTTTACGGAGCAGCGCCAGGGCGTGGTAGGCGATGACCACCGCGACGATGAGCGCCACCGCGGGGTAGAGCCAGTACCAGCCGCACAGCCCAGTCCGCTGCTGCGAACGGGCCGCGAGCCGGTCACGGTCATCCGGCCGGTGGTGGCTGTTCCGGTCTTGCCGGTTCGTCTAGCTCGATACCAATGACACGCGCGACGCGATCGAGGTCGGCGTCGCAGGCGAGAAGCGTCGCTTTGTACCGCCAGGCGACGGCGGCGATCATGCAGTCGACCAGTCCGCGCGGCGTGATGCCAGCCTGCCGACAGCGGCGGTAGATGCGTGCGGCGCCCTCGAAGTCGGCGGCCGCATCGAAGTGGTGCAGGTGGAATCGCAGCAGAAGGCGGCGCAGGTCTGCCTCCCGAGCGTCGCTGCGCGCGCCGGCCAGGATCTCCATGATCACCGGCTCGGTGACGGCGATCGGGCCGTCGGCCGCGATCAATTCCGAGAGGCGAAGATCGACCGCGCTTCCGGTGGCCCGGTCGTATTCGACCCACGCGGAGGTGTCCGCGAGGATCACGCGGCCCCCCGTGGGCGCGTATCCGCAGGGGGCTCATCGATGGCGTGCGCGCCCCGCATCGCCAGGGCCTCCTCCCGGGTCATGGGCTGCCCGGCCAGATGCCGCAGGGCCAGCTCGACGGCCTCGGTCTTGGTCCGCAGGCCATAGCGGTCCATGACCGCCTGGAGGTAGGTGTCCTCGATCTCGATATTGGTGCGCACTCTGCTCATACACTTACTCTACACCTTACGTGTACGATAGGTGTATAATGAGGGCCGTCACGTTCATCGCACCCGAACGTGAACGGCGCGAAGGGCGACCGCGGCGCCGACCGGGCCGGGCCACCGTCCTAGGGATCGCAGACCGGAACAGCTTCATTGCCGCCGAGGCTCGCCTGTTGGCGCTGGGAGACGCACCAGGATCGTTCGGGATCATGGTTTTGATCTTTGAACCGTTAATGAGGCGGCTGATGGATGGCCGCGAGGAGCTCTGGTGTCACATCGGCTGGTCCGGTGGTGCTTAGCTGGCGGAGAGGATGAGAATGGAAGCTAGCTTCGTGACCCACTCCGGATCGTCACCGCCACAGACCTCGTTCTCTGCGTTCGAGCGTTTCTTCCGCGAGCAGTATCCCGTGGTCGTGCGCATCGCCTTCGGCGTCGTCGGCGACGCCCAGGTGGCCCAGGATGTCGCCCAGGACGTTTTCATCTCCGCGTTCAGGCGGTTTCCCGATCTCGGCGAACCGGATCATGCGTGCGGCTGGGTGCGGGTCGCGGCGGCGCACATGGCCCTGAACACGATCCGCGGTGAGCGTCGGCGCGACCGCCGGCAGCAGCTCTCCGGCATCGAGGTGGCCCCGATGGGACCCGAGGAGGTGGTCCGCGGCGCCTCGCCCACGCCCCGGTCGGTGCCGGGACCGCGGCGGTAGCCGCCGTGCTTGTCATCGGAGCGGGGGCCGCCGCGACTCTCACGACTATTTACGCTCCGACCCGGGTGGCGCCGGTCCGGGTCAACCAGAGTGACCTCCAGGCCATCGCGAGCATCACCGGCATCAGCGCCGCCCAGCTTTCTGGCGGCCTGCCGCCCTCGGGCTATATGCGGCTGGCCTTCGGCGAGCTGAGCTGGAGCACCGCGGGTCACGCTCAGCAGGTGAGCTCGATCGCGCGCGTCAGCGCGCTGACGCACCTGGCCTACTCCGCGCCGGCCACGCTGCCGGCCGGGATGGGGTCGCCCAGCAGCATAGCGATCCAGCCGCAGGTGACGGCCACCGTGCACTTCAGCCAGAGCGCCGGCCCGGCCATCGGCGGAAGCACGCTGCAGATCACGGGCGGCCCGGCGATCGTGGTCCAGTACGGCAGCAGGTCAGCCCGCGCCAACCTGACCACGCTGGCCATCGTCGCCATGCAGCGGCCGGTGGCGTCCTCGACGGGGGCGACAGCCAGCCAGCTGGAGACGTTCCTGCTCTCCCGGCGCGGAGTGCCGACCGGGCTGGCCCAGGAGCTGCGGCTGCTCGGCAATCCGGGCACTACATTGCCCGTGCCGGTCCCGTCCGGGGTGTCAGAGCAGCAACTGACGATCGGCGGGGCGGCGGTGCTCGTCGCCGACCCCTCCGGCGCTGCCTCCGGGGTGATCTGGGAGGGCCGGGACGGCGTCGTGCACGCCGTCGGCGGCCTGCTCGACAAGGAGGATGTCCTCAGTGTCGCCCGCCAGATCGGCTGAGCGCGCGGCCGTGCCCGGCCGCGGCGCGGGCGGCCCGGGTGTCTGCGCCGAGACCACGGCCTCCCCGGCCATCCACGCTATGGAACTGGGCAAGCGCTACCGCAACACCGTGGCGCTGGACGGGCTGTCGATGACCGTCGAGCGCGGCGAGGTGTTCGGATTCCTCGGCCCGAACGGGGCGGGCAAGACCACCGCGGTCAAGCTGCTGCTCGGCCTGGTGCGGCCGAGCAGCGGCGAGGCCATGGTCTTGGGCGCGCCAGCCGGGGACCGGGAGACCAGACGGCAGATCGGCTACCTGCCCGAGCTGTTCCGCTTCCAGAGCTGGCTGACCGCCCGCGAGGTGCTGGTCCTGCACTGCCGGCTGCTGCAGCTGCCCCGGCCGAGCTGGGCCAGCGCGGCACCACGGTCTTCCTCAACACCCATCTCCTGGCGGAGGCCGAACACGTCTGCGACCGGGTGACGATCATCAGCAAAGGCCGGTCCCTCGCCACCGGAACGCTCGGCGAACTGAAGGGCCGCAGGCCCAGCGTCCGGCTGCGGGTGACCGGCCTGCCCGGCGGCTGGTGGCAGCCGCTGGGCGTCTTCGGCCGCTGGACGGCGGAAGGGGACTGGTTGCTGGTCGAGGACATGGCGGCGGGGCGGGTACCGGAGCTGGTAGCCGCCATCGTCTCGTTCGGCGGCCAGGTTGAGGCCGTCATACCGGAGCAGCAGAGCCTGGAAGAGCGCTTCCTCGAGCTGCTGGGGGACGCATGAGCACGGTCCTGACGGTCGCATCGCTCACGGTGCGTGAGGCCGTGCGACGCCGGCTCGTGGCCGCGTTCGCCCTCATCTCCGTCATGCTGGTGAGCCTGAGCGGATGGGGCTTCTACCGGCTGAGCCACAACGCCGGGACTACCTCGGGCGAGACACACATCGCGCTCCCCGGGGCGGTCATCCTGTTCATGTTCATGTTCAGCTTCGTCGTCGCGCTCAGCGCGTCGGCCATCGCCTCCCCGGCGATATCCAGCGAGATCGACTCGGGCGTCCTGCAGACCGTGATCGCCCGTCCCGTCCGGCGCGGCGAGGTGCTCCTCGGGAAGTGGCTGGGACTGGCAGGCCTGCTCGCCGCTTACACCGCGATCGTGTCCGGCCTGCAGGCCGCGGTCGTCTACTGGGCGAGCGGCTACGTCGCACCCAACCCAGCCGCCGCTGCCGCGTTCCTGTTCGCCGAGGGCGTCGTCCTGCTTACCCTTGTGCTGCTGCTCAGCACCCGGCTATCCGCGCTCGCCGCGGGCGTGATCGGCGTGGCCCTGTTCGGCGTCGCCTGGCTCGCTGGCGTCGTCGGGTCCCTCGGCACGACCTTCAACATCCGCGCCATGCACACGGCGAGCGAGATCAGCCAGTACGTGCTGCCGACCGACGGGTTGTGGTACGGCGCCATCTACTACCTTGAGCCATCGTCGTACGTCACGGAGCAACTCGCCGGGCCGCCCGAGGCGCAGGGCAACCCGTTCTTCGCGTCCGCGGCGCCGCCCTGGCCGTACCTGACCTGGGCGGGCATCTGGCTCCTGCTCGTCCTGGTGCTCGGCGTAGTCAGCTTCGAGCGACGTGAACTCTAGGCAGACCTCCGCGCCGCCAGTGGGTCGTCGAACGCGCTGGCGCTGGGGGATGCACCAGCGTCGTTCGGGATAATGGTTTTGATCTTTGAATCCTCGATGAGGCGGACTTCGACCCGTACGGTGTGCCGGGCGGAGACGCCGCCTCGCGGCAGGAGGCGGCGGCCGGGCTGGTGGATGCCTGAGCGGAGTTCGCTCACCCATACTGAGACGTGGGCGGGCTCCAGGGCGGCGTGTACCACGCTGGCCAGGTCGTCGCGGTACCGGACACCGGCGGCGTTCCCATGAGGCGGCGCTTCTTGCCCGCCGCCGCTGAGGAGCCCGGCCATCACCTCCTCGTGCGAGAGCGCACATGCGACCAGCTGCGAAGAGCTGTGTCAATTGGTCCCGGCGACGCCGACCAAGTGGGCCCTCGGGATCGGTGAAGTGGCCGACCACCAGGCCCGTCGGCACGCCGGTGCGGCGGGGATCGCTCAGGTCAGATGTCCCGGAGACGCACCACGGCGGCCCACCGCAGGACCCGACGAGGATCAAGACCGAGGTGGGCGGCGATCCGCTCTGCCCGCCAGCGCGCCGCCTGGTCGGTCTGGCCCTCGACCGCCCAGTAGGCGGCGTCGTAGGCCGGATCACCGAGGCACGGCGCCGGGTCGATGGCGACAAGGCCCCTGCGGGCGCATGTCAGGATGTTCCTGTCTTCGAGGTCGCCGTGCAGGAGGGCCGGCCGGCCGTGCCTGCCGCCGAGGAGCGTGGCGGCAACCTCCCGGGCCCGCTCGAGCCTGGGCCGGAGCCCGTGCTCCTCCGTCAGGGACCGCGCCGCAGCCTCCTGCCCGGCGGTCGCGATCCGCTCCTCGACCACGTCACCAAGGGAGGGGAATGCCGTGGCGGTCTCGCGGTCCGGCGCCACGGCATGAAGACCGCGGATGAGCCGGGCCACCCGGGCGGCATCCTCGTCATCAGGCACGAGGCTGAGCTGCTCTCCCGGGATGACCCGAGGAGCAATACCCCGCAGGTCTCGTCGGCCATCAGCAGCTCCGGGGCCGGGCGCGGTGACCAGTGCCTGAGCGCGGCGGCCTCCTGGGCCGTTGACGTCCATGGGCCGTTGATCTTCAGCACGACCGGGCGCTGCTCCCGGTTCCTGGCGGTGACGCAGCAGCTCGTGAGCCCTCCAGGCAGGAAGTTCTCTACCGTGAGATCCCACTCGCTCGCGCATCGTTCGATGACCGGGAGGAGCGTGTCCAGCCAGGCCCGGCCGCGTTCGGCGAAGTGACGCGCGATGAACCGCTCGAAGGACCGGTCGAGGACCACTTGGGGCATGCCAAGACGTTATATCTGCGGGCGCGTCTTCCCTGCGTGGCCTGCGCCGGACGCCGAGGACTGGTACGCGAACCTGTTGTGGTTCGACCGCCGCAAGTGCCTGCTGCTGACCCATTCGGCCACGCTCTTCACGATCTTCGAGGCCGATGTGACGGCATCCGGTTTGCGCGCCACGCGCCAGCTGGTCACCGGCCTGATCGGCCGGGAGCTGCGCCGCAAGGGCCTGCCGGCGGGGACGTTCGGCGACCTGGAGCAGCAGGAGGTCCTGCTCGCCAAGACGGCCGACCGCAGCGTCCTGGGATGCATGAACGACATGGCGTTCATGTGCGAGTTCGCCATCGCCGATGCGGGAGGCCTCGCGCGCACCGACCTGGCCGCGCTCAACCAGTCGCTGCGGCGCAACATCAACAGCGCCCGCGGTTACCGCCCTCCCATCGAGCTGGCCGCTAAGCGCGCCGTCTGACCGTCGAAAGCTGAGGTAACTGGCGGGTTGTAGATCACGGGGTCTTGGTGGCGTAGACGAAGCAGCCGCGCATGGTCAGGGTCAACGGCAGGTCCAGCGTGCTGGCAGCGGCGACCGCCTCGGCATCGGTCATGCCGTGGATCCGCAGGAAGGCGGCGGCATGAGCGATGGCCGAGAGGGTGTTGAGGTGGCCGTCCCACCGCTCCACCTCCACCTGGTCGCCCGGAGCGCCGAAGACCGACGTGACGATGGCCGGGGCGTCTTCGCCGTCAAAGGTGCTGCGCGCCCCCCAGTGCGGCAGGACGCCCGCCAGCTCCGGGTTGCTGTCGCGGTTCGGCGCGCAGACCGCCAGCAGGCCGCCGGGGCGCAGGACGCGGCGTGCCTCCCGGAGGGGGACGCGGGGATCGGCGTAGTGGTACAGCGTGTACAGCGCGGCCACGGCATCGACGGTCGCGTCCGCCACCGGCAGCCGGGA
>WNFC01000627.1_pt1 | contig 35588 bp, 26 predicted proteins | sample 5400541 | NCBI WGS metagenome assembly WNFC01 (sample SAMN13153342, study PRJNA577476) | soil metagenome | isolation source: 120 cm saprolite under Douglas fir tree site 2 hole 2 replicate 1 | place: USA:California | collected 2015-04-18
CCATTATTTGGAATAAACGCTTAACTTCATCGGTCAGCCTGTGGTGCTTTTATCAGGAGAGGTCGCATAGTGGCCTAGTGCGGCGGTTTGCTAAACCGCTGAGGTGGAAACGCCTCCGAGAGTTCGAATCTCTCCCTCTCCGCCATTGGTATTCACCAACATGAATACTGATTGACCATTTTAGGGGCGTAGCTCAATTGGCAGAGCACTCGACTCCAAATCGAGCGGTTGGGGGTTCGATTCCTCTCGCCCCTGCTAAAACTCCTGAATTTTAGCTGTTCAGGAGTTTTTATTTTTTTTACAACTTTCTTGCTGATAAAGATACACATAGGTTACGGTGTTCCGAATTGGTGCTCTAGCTCTGAAAAAGCAGTTTGGCCGAATAGTAATAATGTATTGCCAACTCTGCTATACACCAGAAGAAATATAGGAAGTATAAGTGTGTGGGTACTTGAATATCCTACCCAGAGGAACAGTTTTCCATTGAAAAAGATTTGTCCAGGCTACGGTGAAGAAAGAGATGCTGAGCAAGACTTCCGCTGGAAATACAAAGATCGTGGTATACGCCAGAGTTGGAGTCTCCACTAAGCAAATAGACAACCAGGAGCATGTGTATGGCAAACCACCCAACAGCAGACCTCGCTCGTTTCTGCGCTCAACTACAAAACGAAGACCTATCCACAACAGTGCGCGAACGCATACGCTACGTCTTGCTCGATCATCTCGCCGTCACCTTGCGCGGCTCTACCCTACCATCCAGCCTGGCAGCCTATCAGATGCTGGAACAAACGGCTATAGGAAGTACTGGGATCGCTACCATTTTTGGCAGACAAGAACGCGCAGAAGCCTCCTGGGCCGCATTAGCAAATGGCGTTGCATCGCATGGATTGGAAATGGATGACGTTGAGAACCGTTCATCGCTCCATCCTGGCGTAGTTGTATTCCCTGCCGCTCTTGCGCTCGCTGAGCAGATTGGCTCAACACCTGCTGACTTCTATTCAGCAGTGGCAGCAGGATACGAGGTCACGCTCCGTGTAGGAGCCGCTCTCAATCCAGCTTCGGCCTATGAACGAGGCTTTCATCCAACCGCCGTCTGCGGAACATTTGGCGCTGCGGCAGCCAGCGCTCGTTTGTTACGATTAGAACCTGAGCAAACGAATATGGCTTTGGGGATCGCAGGCAGTATGGCAGCAGGTTCAATGGCATATCTACACGAAGGAGCATGGACCAAGCGCCTCCATCCCGGTTGGGCATGCCATGCCGGGATAACAGCAGCACGCCTCGCAGCAGCAGGCTTTATAGGACCGGCAAGTATTCTTGAAAGTTCTTATGGCTTTCTTTATGCTTATTCATCCGCAAGCGACATATCCCAACTAGAACGCCAGGAGGAAGATGAATTCGCCATTATGCAGGTATCCATTAAGCCCTATTCTTGTTGCCGCTATATGCATGGTCCTATCGACTGTCTCCTCGAAATCATGCATACCCATCATCCCAATCCTGCACAAATCGAGCTTGTGCGCTGTGGCGTTTTGACAGGGGGACGCGGTTTAATAGCAGATCCTGTTGAGCGGAAGAGACTGCCAAACAATGTGGTTGAAGCACAGTTCAGTATGCCTTTCGGGGCAGCAATCACGCTACTCACCGGCAAAGCAGGGCTGTCGGTTTTTACTGAAGAATGGTTACGTGATTCCAGGATTCGTGAACTAATGCAGAGGGTCGAGTGCTATTCCTCCGCAGCGCTTGATGAGTATTACCCCGAGGAGTGGCGTGCAAGCGCCAGTGTAAGAATGACTGATGGAAGAGAGTTCAGTGCGAATGTGAGGTATGCACTTGGTGATCCACACAATCCCTTAAGCTGGGAGCAGCTCCAAACGCGTTTTCACGAGTTGGTATCCCCAGTGATAATAGATAAGCAGGAGAGAGAAGAGATAATTGAGAAGGTGATACGGTTGGATGAATTGGATAGGATTGTGTGGTAACCAAACAACAAAATCTGCCATCCACTGCAGTGGATGGCAGATTTTGTTGAATTTATATCTATTACGCGGCCACAGCCACTTCCTGTGCTTCTACAGCAACGGTGCCATCATACAACACCAGGTGTGCAATTTGACCAGGCATAATAACACCATTCAGCAACGCATCAGCCAGTGTATCATCGACGTAGGTCTGAATCGTTCGACGCAACGGACGAGCGCCAAACTCTTCATCGAACCCCTCACGCAACAACAGATCCCGTACCTCATCGCTAATCACCAGCTCGATCTTCTGTTCACTCAAGCGTGAGCGAACCTGATCCAGCAGCAGATCAACAATTTTGTAGAGTTCTGGTCTACCCAGAGCATGGAAGACCACAATCTGGTCAATACGGTTGATGAACTCAGGGCGGAACATACGCTTCAGCCCCTCCATTGCCTTCGAACGGATGACTTCGTGATGCTCATCGCGTGAATCCTCATCTTTCGTCGGCAAGAAGCCAATGCGCACTGCTCGCTTCATGTCAGCGCTGCCAGCATTACTGGTCATAATCACCACGGTGTTCTTGAAGTCTACCGTGCGACCCTGCCCATCGGTCAGCCGACCATCGTCCATGATTTGCAACAGAGCGTTGAAGACTTCTGGATGAGCTTTCTCGACTTCGTCCAGCAGGATCACACTATAGGGGCGACGGCGCACTTGCTCGGTCAACTGACCTCCCTCGTCATATCCAACATAACCCGGAGGACTACCAAACAGGCGAGAAACCGTATGTGGCTCCATGTACTCAGACATATCCAGGCGGATGAGATTTTCCTCACCACCAAAGAGCTCGGCAGCCAGCGCCTTCGCTAATTCCGTCTTACCGACACCAGTTGGGCCAAGGAAGAAGAACGAACCAATCGGTCGCCTGGGATCCTTTAGTCCAGCTCGCGAACGCCGGATAGCACGAGCAACAGCACTAATAGCCTCGTCTTGACCGATAACGCGTTTGCGTAAGTCGTCTTCAAGACTCAGCAGATTCTGTCGCTCACTCTCTAACATCTGGCTGACAGGCACCCCAGTCCAATTCTCAACACATTGCGCAATAAGCTCAGGGGTGACCAGCAGGGTCATTGAACTACCCGACTCTGCACGCGCTTTTTCCAGCTTACCCTGTGTCACGAACTCTTGCTGGCGAAACATTGCGGCTCGCTCATAATCCTCCGCATTAGCAGCAGCTTCCTTTTTTGTCTGGATATCTGCAAGTTCCTTCTCCAGGTCAGAAATGAGGACCGGGCTCACAATACCTTTTTCGGTTGCCTCTAAGCGCAAAGCCGATGCAGACTCGTCCATCACATCGATGGCTTTATCAGGCAGGAAACGATCATTGATATAGCGATCAGAGAGTTTAACAGCAGCTTCTATAGCCTCATCGGTAATGCTTACGCCATGGTGCAGTTCATAGTTTGGACGCACTATACGCAACATCTCGATCGCTTCCTCTGCTGACGGCTCATCGACCATCACAGGTTGGAAGCGCCGCTCCAACGCGGCATCCTTCTCGATATGTTTGCGATACTCGTCCAATGTAGTCGCACCAATGCAGCGCAACTCCCCACGGGCTAACGCAGGCTTGAGCATATCAGCAGCCCCAACAGCTCCTTCCGCAGCCCCTGCTCCTACAACCGTGTGCAATTCGTCAATAAACACAATCACATCATCAGCTTGACGCAGTTCCTCAAGAATTGACTTGATACGCTGTTCAAACTGCCCACGGAACATCGCACCTGCAACCATGCCACCTATGTTTAGAGAGACAATACGTTTACCACGTAAAATTGCAGGAACATCGCCATCGTGAATACGACGCGCTAAATTCTCGACAATTGCGGTTTTACCTACACCTGGCTCACCAATGAGTACAGGGTTATTCTTTTGACGACGGCCCAGTACTGTGATCAACCGGCGAAGTTCGCGTTGGCGACCCGCAGCCGGGTCTAGCCTACCCTCTTCGACCTCGCGAGTCAGATCACGCCCATACTGATCCAGGGTAGGTGTTTTACTATTATTTTTACGCTTTTCAGCGGTAGCAGTATTTACACCACCAGCGGTGGAGGCAGCATTCCCGTTTTTTGAAACGAAACCGAAAGGAGTGCCATCAGGGATACCTTCACCGTCAATACCGCCCAATTGGCCCATAGCTGCGCCCATCAACTCATCAACACACGACTGGCACAGGTAATGCTGTTCACGCTGACCATTGACGATCTGGTCTATACGCACACGGGCGGGATTCTTTTCACAACGTTCACATTTCATTTAATGCAAGCTCCTAACTTTATAGAAGTACGATGGTGAACTTTTACTCTTTTCATCGGCTATTGGTAAAGCCAACTGGGAGAGACACTTGGACAGCGTATTCCGCGCTTAAGTAGTAAATGTTCAGTATCGTTCAGTTCTTAGCAGTCTCACTTATTGATTGCCAGATTATAGCACGCAGAAATTCGTTTGTCTAGCACTCACATGCATAGATTGCTAATTCACTGTTAATAACATCTGGGACATAGCAGATATTCCCTCTTGATGAGAGATTTCTGAACGCTTGTATTTACATTCATGTTATAATGATTGTGCTCGTAGGAGTGGGCTGAACAAGCTTTCGCATCGACATATCCCACGCTCAACCAGCTACTAAATCATGATCGATTGTAGACCGACCCTACAAGCACATGCTTGCTTGGCGATACAAGGTCAAAAGTAGTTTAATATCTAAAAAGGAGACGGACATGTACAATAGCGGTACAGGTACAGTGAATACTGGTGCGTTGACAGGCATTATCCTTTCCTCGGTCATTTTCAGTCTGGTAGCTATCATTTTTGCTGTTGTCATTTATTGGAGGATTTTCGCCAAGGCAGGTTATAGCGGCGCTCTGGGGCTACTCATGTTTGTACCCATCGCGAATATCATTATGCTGTGTATCCTCGCCTTCGGTGAGTGGCCCATTTACAGAGAACTGAACTATCTCAGGCAGCAGGTAGCGCGAAGTCCGCAATATCCACCATCTCGGCAGCAGTTCCCACCTTCACCTTCACCACAATACCCGCAATATGGTCAGCCTCAGCAATATGGTCAATCTCAACCGGGTCAGCCGCCTCAATCACCGTAGTATCCGCAAAGTTAACGCATAATCAGGGTTTTGCGGTAGGACAAAATAGCGCAACTAGACGGCGATATGCTTGGGAGACTGAGCACCGACCTGCTCTGCCTGCCGCTTGATGCCAAGCAACATCTTCCGTACCATCAAGAATGAGCCAGGTTCGGTGACAAATAACCACAAGATGCCTCCCGGTGTTATTGGCCAGCGAACTCGGGTACGGGTGACCAGTCGTGTGTGATCCTTGTCAAGAGGGTAAAGTCCGAAAGACCAGCTAGTGTCGCCAATGACGGGATCATGGCCAACCAGCAGCAGTGACTCGTTGGGCTTGAGGACTTTTACAATTTCATCTCCCCACAGAACCAACAACATTTTGTGGTATAGTCAAAGAGATGACGTATTACACATCAGGAGAAGAAGCTAATGGATTTTGCCTACTCAGAGAAAGTCAACGAATTACGTAAGCAGCTAAGCGATTTTATGGATCGCTATATTTATTCTAATGAGCAGACATATCGTGACCAGATAGCTGCTTCGGGCAATCCACATCACCATACGGAAATAATCGATGAGTTGATGGTAAAGGCAAGGGCGCAGGGACTATGGAATCTCTTTTTGCCCGATGACGAGTATGGCGCAGGTCTGACGAACCTGGAATATGCTCCACTTGCCGAAATCATGGGCCGGGTCAGTTGGTCATCTGAGGTATTCAACTGTGCTGCGCCTGATACGGGGAACATGGAAATCCTGGCGCAGTTTGGTACTCCTGAGCAGAAGAAAGAATGGCTAATACCCTTGCTCAATGGTGAGATCCGCTCGGCTTTCGCCATGACTGAACCGGATGTAGCCAGTTCCGACGCTACCAACATACAGCTCACAATCAAACGCGATGGCGACGAGTATGTGCTCAATGGCCGCAAATGGTGGATCTCTGGAGCGGCCCGCGAACGCTGTAAAATTTTCATCGTGATGGGCAAGACCGAACCAGATTCTCCGGATAGATATCGGCAACAGAGCATGATTCTTATCTCTAAAAACACACCTGGAGTGACGATTAAGCGTAACCTTCCAGTCATGGGATATATAGATAACGAAAGCCATTGCGAGGTGCTTTTCGAAAACGTTAGAGTCCCTCTGAGCAATTTGTTGGGAGAAGAAGGCGGTGGTTTTGCGATTGCCCAGGCGCGCCTTGGACCGGGACGCATACATCATTGCATGCGCTCAATTGGGGCTGCGCAGCGAGCATTAGAGCTGATGTGTCAGCGTGCCACATCACGAGTAGCCTTCGGTAAACCTCTGTCTGAGCAAGGAGTCATACAGGAATGGATCGCCCAATCGTATCTTGAAATAGAACAGGCAAGACTCCTGACATTAAAAGCGGCCTGGATGATTGATACTCTCGGCAAGAAGGCTGCGCAAAATGAGATCGCGATGATTAAGATTGCCGCGCCCGAAGTGTTTACCAATGTCGTAAACCGTGCAATGCAAGTCTTTGGCGGCGCGGGGCTAAGTGATGATTTCCCACTGGCTGCTATGTGGGCTCACGGTCGGACAATACACATTGTCGATGGCCCCGATGAAGTACATAAGCGTTCGCTGGCGAAATCGGTACTACGCCAGTTTGGGAAATAAATTTGTGCAAAATCTGGAGAGTAATTCGGGGGCCGCGCATGCGGGAGATGCAACAGTGGGTCTCCGAATATCGCCTTTTCTTGTGTCTAGGAAAAAGATAGTATGGATGACCCATTTTTATTCCAGCGCAACAATGCTGCTGAATTATTTATTATTCGACATGCTGATGCCATCCCCGACGAAGATGAAATTATTCCCAGTGGCATTTACGATGACTTGCCACTCAGCCGTATAGGACGAGAGCAGGCACAGACACTAGCAGAACGGCTCAGCAGTTTGAGTTTCGATGCCTTGTACAGCAGTCCTCTGCAGCGCTGCCTGGAAACAGCAGCACCGCTGGCTGAACGTCTGGGTATGAACCCCATTATCGCCGAGGGCTTGAAAGAGATCAAGTTGGGCAATATACGTCCATTACCCGAAGATGGCCAGGACCTGGCAGCCTTGACGAAGACCTTACAGGAGCGCCAGTTAGATATTGTGCGTATAGCTGGTGAAACAGGACATTGGGACGTTATTCCGGATAGTGAGCCATCGATAACATTTCGTAAGCGAGTAGTTGAGACAATGGATGAAATAGCGCGCAACCATATCGGTCAACGGGTGCTTGCATTTGCTCATGGTGGTGTGATAAATGCCTACGTTGCCGAGGTGCTGGGGTTGCAAAAAGACTTCTTCTTTCCTTCCGCCAATACATCAATCACCGTAGTACGTGCGTCCGGCAAGCACCGTGTGCTCTATGTTTTGAATGACCTTAGCCATATAAAAAGACCTGTGTAGAAATTACTATGGGTGCGAAATTCGCGCCTATTAATAAACAGGTGAAGAATTAACTGCTGTGTACCCGTTTCACATTGGGATTAAAACTTACCAACTCGGCAGGTACAATCTTGTTAACCTGACGTCGCAGGGATCTGTGAGCCTGTATAACTGGTCCTCCAACGAGTCTCTGTCCTTCGCGACGAGTACGATAAGCGGCATGCAAAATATACTCTGCGACGCTGGCGACTTTGCGTGGTACCCCATAGAAGCTAGGAAAATCATTAATATCAACAAGCATCAGCCCCTCTGGTGTCTCAAGTACATCTACTCCGTAGAGATCAAGCCCAAATACCTGCCCTACGCGACGTGCCAGCTTCAACATATCACTGCTTACAGATATTTCTTGCTCCTGTACGATTCCATGCAAAGGTGAACTCTTGACAATTGCATGTACCTCCTGGCCTGTAACGTACAGCTTTATATCAAAGCCAGTATTTTCTACATAGTGCATCGCCAGGTAGTAACTTTGCTCATCTAATGTAAGTTGCGCCATTTCGGCAGGGGTATGGACGAGATGGATATCCTGCAATGATGTACCATTACTCGGTTTGACTACAACAGGATACACGTGGTGTGGTACTTTGACTAAGGCGCGAGGATGACCAACAAAGTAAGTAATTGGCACAGGCAGACCACACGCCTGAGCAAAAGCCACTGCTACCGCTTTATCTCGTATCAGGCGTATAGCGCGTGAATTATTAATTGTGGGTATGCCTACTGCTTCAGCAGCTTCTAAGATGGTCAAACCAGGTCCATCTGAAACAGTTTTTAGAACATAAGCATCGTACTTTGTCAGTGATAAGTCGGTCAGGCTGGTGACAGCCGCATAAGGCTGCAACACGTCTATTTCATGTCCCCACTGTTGCAACTGATCCGCCACTACCATAGGCATAGGTTTATCGGCATATCTCTCTTCCAGAATAAAACAGAAACGCACAGGTATCCCTCCTCCAAATTTTCAGTTGACAGCTAATAGCTCGTTTTCAACTCCATATTATATATCCAGGGCCGTTGCAAAGCTAGCTTTGCAACGTATCTGTACTCTGAAAGACAGTATACTCCTATTGTTGGTTATAGAATAGGAGATAGTTCACAAAAATAAGCAGTATTGTATCTCTTTACGTGGTATAATAATGTTATGAAGCCGCTTTTACAGACTACAATTGCAATTTCTCTCTATCCGCGACAACCACGCCGCGTAAACGTAGAACGCTATTTGCTTGCTGCTGGGTAGCATCGTCCTCGAAAACTACAATCATAGCTTCCTGTTGAAAAAACCTATAAACACACGTTAATTAGTACCATTTCATCCGTTCCGACGTGCCTTAAAATATGATACGATGATTTATAAGAGCCACAGTCCTAAATCGGGAGGATGAGGAGATATCGGGAGAACCCACACATGGATTTAATGGATAAACTTGCCAGCCTTTCGCAACGATATGAAGAATTGAACAACTTGATGGCACAGCCGGAAGTACTCGAAGATATTCCGCTGTTACAACGCTACGGCCGCGAACATGCCGAACTCCAAGAAGTTGTCCAAAAATACAACGAACTGGTCGAAACCGATCGTCAGATTGCCGAGACTCGAGAAATGTACGAGAGTGAGGAATCCGAAATGCGCGACCTTGCTTTCGAGGAGATTGAGCGCCTCAAAGCACAAAAAGAGCAATTACTCGCAGAGATAAATATTTCCCTGCTGCCCAAAGATAGTATGGATGAGAAGAACGCTATTGTCACCATCCAGGCAGGAGCCGGTGGCGACGAGGCAGCGCTTTTCGCAGGAGAGCTTTTCCGTATGTACAGTCGCTATGCTGATAACAGGCGCTGGAAGATAGAAATCCTTGATATCAACGAAACTGCGCAGGGAGGTATCAAAGATATAACCTTTGAGGTGAAAGGCAAGGGCGCTTACAGCCGCCTGAAATACGAAGGTGGTACGCATCGTGTCCAACGAGTTCCGGTTACAGAAGCCAATGGACGCATCCATACATCGACCGCCAAGGTGATCGTATTGCCAGAAGTCGACGAAGACATTGATATCGATATCAAAGATACCGACATACGTGTTGATGTCTATCGCTCTACTGGACACGGCGGCCAGAGCGTGAATACCACCGACTCAGCTGTGCGCATTACCCATCTGCCAACTGGCCTGGTTGTTACTTGTCAGGACGAAAAGTCGCAACTAAAAAATAAGCTCAAGGCGCTCTCAGTCCTTAAGTCTCGCCTATGGGACCTGGAAGAAGCTCGCAGACAGGAAGAACTGAGCAAATCGCGACGTTCACAGGTTCAAACCGGTGATCGCAGTGAAAAGATTCGCACTTATAATTTCCCACAGGATCGTGTGACCGATCATCGCATAGGTCTAACGCGACACAATCTAGCCGGTGTGCTCAATGGCGAGCTAGACGAATTTATCGATAACTTGATCACAGTCGATCAAGCTGACAAGTTGCAACACTTGTTTGAAGCAGAGGCTACGGTGTAAGAGTATGCACGGCGGAGTAAATCTGCCGCATACTCTTCCCTCTCATCAGACTGTGACCAGGAGTGATTTATAGGGACACGCTTGTGTGCGTCCTTATCCAAAGAGGAGGCTACAAATGACACAATTAGTAATGGGCAAGAGTGAAACATATGAGACGAAACTTCCAGAACTTAACCCTTCTTACCGGCTACTGCTCGGCCCTGGTCCTTGCAACGTTGACCCACGCATTCTCCGTATCGCCTCAGCGCCTCAGCTTGGTCACATCGATCCAGAGTTTTTCAGTATTCTCGAAGAAACTGCCCAATTGCTACGCTGGGTCTTTCAAACCAAAAACGAGATGACACTGTGCATTTCCGGTTCCGGTTTCTCCGGTGCAGAAGCCGTGTTGTGCAATCTACTTGAAGAGGGCGATACACTCATTGCTGGCAGTCTCGGATTCTTCAGCGGCCAGATCGTTGAAATCTCCCATCGCGCTGGTGCCAATGTCATTAACCTTGAAACACAGTTAGGGGAACCTCTCGATCCAGAGATACTCGAACAGGCTTTTAGAGATCATCCTGAAACCAAAATATTTGCCACAGCTATTGCTGAAACCTCTACTGGTCTCTGGCAACCGCTAGAAGAGTTGGAGCGTATCACACATGCACATGGAGCGCTCTTCGTCGTAGATGCCGTTTGTGGACTTGGTGGTATTCCTATAAACATCGACGAAATGAAAATTGATGCTTGCTATGCTGGTAGCCAGAAGAGCCTGGGAGCTTTACCAGGGCTAGCTCCAGTCACACTTAACAATCGAGCAGTACAGGTGATCCAGAATCGCAAAAAACCTGTACAGAGCTATTACCTTGACTTGCCAAAACTACACCGCTACTGGAACGGCGACCATACCTACCATCATACTGCGTGCAGTAACCTGGTCTATGGTATGCGTGAAGCGCTACGTCTTATCCTGGAAGAAGGGCTGGAGACTCGCTGGGTTCGTCATCAACTACATGGTGAAGCTATTAGAGCAGGCATCAAAGGCTTGGGCCTGGATATTCTTACCCAACCTGGTTATGAGCTTCCTGTGTTGACTGCCGTCAGTCTGCATCAAGGTATAGACGAGTTAGCAATTCGCAAAACATTACTTGATGAGTACAGTATCGAGGTTGGCGGTGGATTTGGCGCATTGAAAGGCCGCTTGATCCGTATCGGCCTGATGGGCTACAATTCAAGTCGTAAAAACGTAGACACAGTACTGGCAGCCCTGGAACACGTATTGCCCCGCAGTGGTTTCCAACCCAACGTCGGCGCCACCCTCGCCGCCTCCGACGCCGTTTACAAGGCCAGAAGTTAAACAGGCCTGGATTAAGGAAACCTAAAAATGCCCCTGCAACAACCTCAAGCAATACGCACGGTATTTTTTGACGCAGGTTTTACCCTCCTGCATCCCAACCCTTCTTCCCCTGAAATCTGTCAAAAAGTCTGCCACCAACTCGGCCTGCATATCCACATCGACGAATTCAACCAGCGCATGACAGAAGCCGATGAGTATTACTTTCGTCAGACACGTCTCAAACGTCATACCTGGGCAAGTGAGCAAACAATAAATGAATTCTGGATTGAGTATTACATGAATCTGCTTCGTCCTCTCATTGAGGAACACAATGAGCCGCTCCTCTACGAGCTTGCACGTCGGATAACCAGGGAATTTGACGAACATACAAGCTGGCAAGTTTACTCCGACGTATTTCCTGTGCTGAAAACGCTAAAAGCTCATAACTACATACTTGGCGTAATCTCTGACTGGGGCATAGCTCTTGGCCCAATCTTGCGGCGCCTCCATCTCACAGGTTATTTTGATTGCTTGTTAGTTTCTGCAGTCACCCGTCATGCCAAACCCTCACCGGCACTCTACGAACTCGCATTGCAGCGTGCAAACAGCATCCCCGACTATACCATCCATATTGGCGATTCATACATTCATGACGTATTGGGTGCTCGTGCAGTCGGAATCACACCAATTTTGCTCGACCGGCACAGACGTTTAGAAGACAGCAACGTCGATTGTTTGCTGGTGCATTCACTCCATGACTTACTTGAACTGTTAGAGGTTTCCGAAAAAGAAAAATAAGTATAGTAACAATTCAGTAGGGGTTCCAAGGGGCCTTGCAGGCCCCTTGGAACCCCTACTGAATTGTTACATATGTTGGTTGATTTTACACCATCTCTCTAACCACCTCAACGCCATTCAGCCGCATATGATACAGGAAAATCAGGTGCATAAAATCTCCATCATGAGGCAACGCACCAATTGCGTTAGCTGTCTCAACCGACATATCATAGGTCTGCACAGCATTCTCCGGCACAATCACACGCATCTTTAAATTGTACGCATTGGCATAAAGTTTTATATGCAATGCCGTCTGATGCACACAAAGATCAGTACAATCTCCCACAATCACAACCGCACTAAAATTGCGGTGAGATTCCAACCATTCACCCAGATCTGTACCATAAAAGGCATTGAGCGAGTTCTTGGAGACGACCTGGTAGAGATTAGCAAATGGCAGATTGGCTAGTTCAGGAATAGTGTTGGCTTCGCTTGTGCCAGCCTGGCAGTGCGGAGGAAAATCGGCAAACTCCACAGCATCAGGCGTATGGCAATCCTGCGCAAGCACAAATTCACGCACACCAATGCTATAAGCACCCTTAAAAGATGCGACCACCGCTGGAATAATGCCCTTCACACGCGGGCTGGACAATACTCCTTCGTGACAAAAGCCATTAACCATATCAACACTGAACAGAGCAACTCGCCCCTGCTGTGCCTCCGAATGCAGATCACTCCAAGCAATCGAAGGCAAGTCACGCTCCCAGGTAACCAGTGCGGAGAGAAATTCTTTTGATCGTTCTACAAAATTTGATGGGATGGTTGAAGTAGCCATTTTTCACCTCATATGTGCAATGAAATCAAAGCTCCTGGCTACAGTTTGCGTTCTGCAGCGGGATTAAAACGATACAGGCGAGCCGGACGATGGGTACCCTCCATTTTCTTGGCACCCGTATCTTCCAGAATGCCCGTCGATAAAATCTTTTTACGAAAGTTCCGTTTGTCCAATCTTCGATGCAAAATAATTTCATAAACACGCTGCAGTTCATGCAATGTAAACTGCTCAGGCAAGAGACTAAAAGCAATTGTGGTATAGTCCAGTTTGCCACGCAAGCGATTCAGCGCATATTCCAGAATCTTCGCGTGATCAAAAGCCAGTGGTGGCAGATCATAAACAGAAAACCAGCCCACATCCATAGTATCATCAGCTGCTTTCACTTGCAATCGTTCAGAGTCGAGCAAAGCAAAATAGACCACTGTAATCACACGGGTTCTCGGGTCGCGTCCCGGATCACCAAAGGTGTAGAGCTGCTCCAGGTACACATCTTGCACGCCTGTTTCTTCCTGAAGTTCGCGCTTGGCTGCCTCCTCCAGTGACTCGTCCATATTCACAAAGCCGCCAGGAATAGCCCACATACCCTCATACGGCCAGGAACGACGCTTAACAAGCAAAACTTGCAAGTCTCGTTGCCGCAGACTCATCATTACCACATCCACTGTCACCGATGGCCGATCAAATTTGGTAGCATCATAATGATGTGCCTTCGCTTCAGCCGTCTGCACTCCATCATGTGTATCGTCTACGGTTGCGTCCTGTAATTCCATCTCTTCCATTCTTTACAACGTATCTCTTTCCAAATTGCGGTATCCTGCTTCTCTACAACCTGGAACTTGCAGCAATACCTTTAACTTTGCACATTATACTCTGATGCACAAACTTCTTGTAGTAGCAAATGTTGTACCAATATCATCCCTATGCTATACTGCTGATGCATAACAAACATCCGTTCACATTTAGGGGGAGAGAATACCCACATGGGAGACGCAGGACCACAGCGCATTGGCCATTATGCTATCATCCGATCGCTCAACGAAGGTCCCATCAGCTATACCTACCTGGGCAAAGATGAACAGCGTAAAAAAAGATATGTCATTCTCAAAGTCTTCAATATCCCTCTTTCCACGATAGCAGCCAAAGAGTCCTTTCTTACACATGCCAAACAACTCAAAAAACTTAAGCGCAGCAACATTACTGAAATACAGAATTTCGGTATCATTGTAGAGCCAGGCAATCGGCCAGATCTGGGATACCTTGTAATTGAATACATTGAAGATAGCACCATTCTCAAACATTTTGCCAGAGGCAAAATGTTTGCTCCAGACGAGATCAAACCATTTCTCTTCACCATTGCCGATACTTTACAATATGCCCATGTATCACATATTTTGCACGGCAACCTCCATCCCGGCAATATTCTTCCTGGTGAGGAATTACGAATTACTGATTTCTCACCCATGCCTCAAGAGTTGCTACAACCATTTAACCATCTAGCCACGCCCGCATTACCTTATAAAGCTCCTGAGCATTTACGTGGCATGCTAACCCCCGCTAGCGATCAGTACTCATTAGCCGTGATCGTCTATGAATGGCTGTGTGGACACCGCCCCTACCCGGCCACCGAGCATGATACATTACTATACCAACAAGAACACGAGCCGATACCTTCACCTCGTGGCTTAAATAGCAAGATTTCGCCAACTGTCGAGACAGTGCTCCTCAAAGCACTTTCACCAGAACCAACAGATCGCTTCGAACATATGCTGAAGTTCTCTGATGCCTACCTGAAGGCGCTTATGGGGTTTCCGATGGTGGAGAACACGGGCAGGAAGCAGGTAGTATTGCCTGCAAATTCGCCTGCAATCAATACAACCACCATGCCTAATAAGAAAAATGAAGATGAAACCATGCATGATAAGACTCTCGGCGAGGGTGCGATTCATCAAACCTTTACAGGAGCGAACGCCTACGAGGGTGATACAGCTATAATTCCCACATTTGGAACAGGAACTCTACTTAATAAGAAATATCGTATTGATGTACTAGTAGGCAAAGGTGGTTATGGTGCTGTCTACAAGGCCTTAGATATTACACTCGATCGAGAAGTCGCTATCAAGCAGATGCTTCAAGATGATCTGAGTCCACAACAGATTATCAAAGCCACTAAAGCATTCAAAAATGAGGCTCTGAGGTTGGCCAAACTTAAACATCCTAGCATCCCACACATCTATGAGCATTTCACTGATTCCAAAGGCGCATACATTGTGATGGATTACATTGATGGAGAAACACTAGAAAACTATATAAAAACCAAGACAGAAAAACACCTTAACATTACAGAGGTTCTCTTCATTGGTATACAACTTTGCGCTGTGCTTGGTTATTTGCACACCCATGAGTCAATATTCAGAGATCTCAAACCCTCTAATATCATGCGAACTCTTGATGGACATATTTATTTAATTGACTTCGGTATTGCGCGCCACTTTAAACCAGGTAAAGCCAGGGATACATCACCCCTAGGTACTCTAGGTTACACTGCGCCAGAACAGTTCGGAGAAGCACAAACCACTCCCAAATCCGATATTTATAGTTTAGGTGCTACACTCTACCGAATACTTTCAGGAAAAGATCCTGTTGTGCTTACACCTTTTCAATTGGGCAATCATCCAGCTCTGGTTAGGCTTGAAAAGCTTATAACGCAAATGCTGAGTAAAGATGCGAGCTCGAGACCAGAAAGTATGGATGCCATCCAGAAAGAATTACAATATATTGCCAACCAATGGTCTGTCCAACCAAATTCATCCCCAAATAGAAACTTTGATGTGGATCAACAGTCATCAAACCTTGGACAACTAATCATAAGACTGGATGGAGATGCTGTTAATAACGCTATCACGGAGGAGATAAAAGCAAATGTATCTAGAAAAAATAAGAATACCTCGTATACGAATGAGGATGTAAAACCTAAAGTATCCAAACCCGAGGATCACTCTCGCCTGCACCAGATCGTTGCTACCGACCTCAGCCACGGTGGTATCCTCTCCGAGCGCCTGGACGGTTACGAAGAGCGGCAAGCACAGATCGAAATGGCAACGCTGATTGCCCAGTCAATCAATGAAGGTAGGCATGCCATTATCGAGGCTGCAACTGGGACTGGAAAAGCACTTGATGTGGATACGCCAATTCCGACGCCAACTGGGTGGAAGCGGATAGGGGATCTCGTTAGTGGCGACTTTGTATTCGATGAGAAGGGTCACCCAACTCGTGTCATGGCGGCTTTCGATGTGATGTATCAACGCACTTGCTATGAGGTTGCGTTTTCCGATGGCTCATCGATCGTCGCAGATGCCGAGCATGAGTGGGGATCCTATACAACCACCGACCGGAGTTGGGCCAAACGATCACAGACTAGCGTCTACGCAGCCAAGAACTTCGTGACCTCCGACCAACTTATCATGCTTGACCAGCTTATCAAGCTATCTCAAAACGACGACATCCTCTCTGTAGAAGAGGCTATTGCTCTCATCGGAGGCCACCAATGGAGCGTGTATCAAGCTGCCTGCAAGATAGCGCCCGTCAACTCAGAGGGAAGACCCTCACGCTACCCACGACGAATGCTCCTAACTGTTACTCGGGGTCGCCTTGAAAGGGACCTGAGCGAGCAGCGTAGGGATGGTCGAGCGTATACCCTTGTCACTACTGAGAGGATGGCCGCTACACTTAAGGTTGGTTCAGCAGCACGTTCAAATCACGCCATCATGGTCGCTAACCCGCTCATGCTACCAGAGGCGAACCTCTCTATCGCTCCATATTTCCTCGGCATTTGGCTCGGTGATGGCAGCAGCTACAGCAACGAGATTACGACCGCCGATCCTGACCTTATCATCGAGATTGAGAAGGTCGGTTACACCGCCAGAAAATTGAAGAGCCACCCATACAAGTACGCGGTTGATGACGAGAACGGTAAGGGTATAAATCGATGGCAGCCCGGTATGACCGGTCGTCTGCGTGCGCTCGAACTCCTACTAAACAAGCACATACCAGCAACCTATCTGCGTGCATCCGAACAGCAGCGCCGCGCGCTTCTCGCTGGACTCCTCGATACGGATGGAACAGTCAACCGCAGGGGTGCCGTTGAGTTCACAACGACGAACCCACGGCTCGCGCAGGATGTGTATGAACTTGTGAGTTCAATTGGGTTCCGCCCTTCACTATGTGGCGGGCGCTCTAGGTATAGTGGGAAGGATTGCGGCCCAAAATGGACGCTCTCGTTCACAACGGGCGAACAGGTCTTTCGACTTGAGCGCAAAGTCGCTGCCCACAAGAAGCGGCTGCACAACTACAACCCTAAGCGTAATCGCTTCCGCTATGTTGTCGCAGTCCGCGAAGTGCCCTCACGTCCAGTAAGGTGTATTCAGGTCGAGTCTCCAAGTCACTTGTATCTCGCTGGCAAGTCCATGATTCCAACCCACAACAGCCTCGCCTACCTCCTCCCCATTGTACGCTCCGGCAAAGTAGCAATCATAAGCACAGCAAACAAAGCTCTACAAGAGCAACTCTTTTATAAAGATATTCCTTTTGTGCAGGAGCACATTCAAGACTTTGAAGCGGCGCTGGTCAAAGGTATGGGCAACTATATCTGCCTTGACCGCATGGAAAAGGAACGTACAGAGACTCAACCCTTTCTTAAGAATCCTGATTTCACTCGCCTGCTCAATATCGTCAAAGAATTTGAATTGAGCATTACCGGCGATTTTGAAACACTTGGGTTTACACTCCCCAATGACATACGCGGCAGAGTCAATGCGGATAGCGATCAATGCGCCTGGAGAGAGTGCCATTTCTTTTCCAGGTGTTACGTTCGCCAGATGCGAGATAAGGCCGCACTTTCGCAGGTAATTGTTGTGAACCACACATTACTATTACTCGACGCCGTTTTAGATGGCTATCTGCTGCCTAAACGCGATGTGATCGTAGTGGACGAAGCACATCACCTGGAAGAAGAGGCTACCCGCGCATTCACTGTGACCGTCAGTGAGTCACAAATCAATGCACTGCTGGCACACCAAAAACTCAAACAACACAGTCAGGCCAACCTGCAAGATGAAGTAAAGCAAACCTTGATGTTTGCGTGGAATAGGCTAGAGCAGGTTGCGCATTCTGCATCTTACAAGGGCAGGATTATTTTGCAAGAGCCACTACAAGAAGGCTTGCGTCTTGCAACCGTCATCGCCAAACTTGCGGAATCATTGCGTAAACAACGTCCTGAATATATGGAAGAGCCTGAAAATTCCCTTTACGATAAGTTGATTACACGCACAGAAAACTTGTCAGAGGCTCTACGCAAGGTTTTTTCAGTCGATCAACGTGACACTTACGTTTATTACGTTGAGCAGGTACTGAAGCCTGGACGACGTGGATCCCATTTGGAGGTGAGTGCTACGCCTTTAGAGGTGAATGCCTTGCTAAGGGAGCTTTTGTTTAATAAGTCGAAAGTTATTTGTACATCCGCTACACTGGCAACGGTTGGTCCGAACCCTGTTGATCCAGAGGATAGGGGACCAAACTTTGCGTACTTTCGTCGTCGTGTTGGTCTCAATAATGCGGAGTATCACGATGTACTGGAACACATTCTGCCTCATACCTTTGATTATGAAAACAAGACGTTGCTCTATTTGCCGCGACACTTACCTGAGCCTGTTTATGGTCCAGATTCAAATGACTATACAAAAAGAATTGCTGAAGAAATGATGCACCTTGTCGAAGCCTCGACTGGCCGAGCATTCCTGCTCTTTTCCAGCAAACGTATGCTCGATGCCGTTTACAATATATTTTTAGATCGTTTGCCGACGTATCTGGATTTTCGCTTGTTACGCCAGGGAGAAATGAATCGTATTGAATTAGTGCGCGAGTTTCGGGAAAGTGAAGGTGCTGTTCTCTTTGGCCTGAAAAGCTTTTGGGAAGGGGTTGATATCGCTGGAGAATCCCTTTCACTGGTCGTTATCGATAAGCTGCCTTTTGACCCGCCCGATGATCCAGTCCACGAAGCACGGGTTGCAAAGATGAAAGCCAACAAAGAAAACTGGTTTGGGAATTACGTCCTTCCCCAGGCTGTACTAAGATTGAAACAGGGTCTGGGCCGTTTGCTTCGCACTCAAGAGGATCGGGGCGTGATGGCCATTCTCGATACACGCCTGTATACAAAGAGCTATGGCAATTTAGTTATCAATGCCCTGCCACCTGCTCGTAGGACAGAGAATTTGAAAGATGTGCAACATTTCTTTGAAGAAGACGACGATACACCTTTCTAAGTCTAGACATGATCTGCTATACTTGAACCGATCACCACTTCGTTAGGAAGGCTGAAGAACATGACTTTGTGGAACAATGCAAAGGGCAAGTTCCTGATTATAGCTATTGTAGTACTGGTGTGTAGTACTCTAGTTGTCGCATTTGCCTACCGAACTGCCACTACAGCACACCTAGCTCCAACCGCGACCACTACAGTGAAAACACCATTAGTTGGAATAACACCCACAACGCAAGCGACGACTCTACCAACACCAACTCCAACGCCATTGCCCTTAGGGCCGGTACTAGGCATTGAGAGCAGTCTTACAACCACCTATTCAAATATCCCATGGGTTCGTTTCGGTTACCCAACCTGTGGTGTAAGTAAACTGAGTGGCATTGCTTTGAAAACCGCTATAGCAGATGAACATAGTCAGGGAGTTAGTGTACTGGTCACAACCTGCCAGACAAGAGGCGCTTCTTTATATGATACGAATACACTTCTAGATATTGCTGATAGTGGAGCCAATGCTGTGCAATGTGGTAATGAGCAGATGAAGTATGATCCAGGGAATACCTCCTATGTCCCGCCGGAAAATTTTGCAAGGTACTTCGATCTCTGCGAGCATACAATGCATGCTGTTCGCCCCGACATGCCTGTCCTTCTTGGTTCGCTTGATCCTCATGTTGGTGGTATCGACTACCAGCCCCTGGTAAACCAGGTAAACTACCTTAATGCCATGCAGACTGCGATGAACAGCATTGTACATCCAGGCGGTCACTGGAGCTGGCGTTCAGAAGCCTTAGGCCTGATTGACAGTTGGCATAATGGCTATCCAAACCAGTACACCAATAGTCTGTATGGATTGTTCCTTTTCTGGGCACAGCAATTCAATGTCGATCTGAACCGCGGCCAGTTAGGACAACATATCTGGGTAGTAGAAGGTACTGGTTGCTACGAAGGATGCGGTATTAATCCTTCCAGTCCATATCAAGTAGCAGTCTCACATATCTTAACACTGGTCACTGATGTCCAGACTGCTCTACGCTATAAAGTGCCATTCTTTTATTTTAGTGGTAAAGATTTCTTCTTTACAGTGAGCGGAAATATCGCACCATTTGGCATCCTCAATGTCGATGGGCATCCAAAACCAATCCGTCAGGATCTTCCAATGGGAGCGCGTTCTCTGGCAATGTCATGCTCTAATCGGCAAGTTATTGTTCTCGATCAGGAGCAATTGCTTTCCAAACTCTACGAGGGTTGTAGACTTCCGAATAACTATCTCAGCATTCTGACGAGCTAGGCGCATAAACAAAAACAATTGACGCATTTCCTAAACCTGTTATACTAGAAGGTGCATTCCGACAAATGATTGGCAATGTCCATTTCTTCAGTAAGAGCAATCTTTTGTGATTGCCCTAGAAAACAGGGGGGTTCGCGCATGAGCAAGATTAAAATGCGTTGCACAACCTGTGGCAAGTGGTTTCAGTCGGCAAATGCTAAAGAAGTAACTTGCCCCGATTGCGTGCAGAAGGCCAGAAAAGAGAAGTTGGCAGCTAAGGCCGCACAACCCTCTTCTTCGCTTAAACCAGGACAGGTTGTACAGGGAACGGTGAGGACCTCAAGACCATCACCCCCACCGCAACCTAAACCGAAACAAGCAACCAGTGGCACAAGCCATTGGATTGATACAGTCGAAGACGTAAAAGTGAGCGAACCAGAACAGCCAAAACCCAGATTACCTTCTTCCCCTGTTCCAAGAGATATGAGAGAGGGAACGACAACAGAAAGGCCTGGCAACCATAGCCTTGGCGCGTACCGCGAAGGACCCGATCAAGGTCCAGGTGATTATCGTCCAGGTGGACCGAGTATCTCTAGTGAAATAGGGCAACGCCCACGACAACCCATGGAGGGAGGTTTTGGTCGCAGCCCACGACCAGGATTTGGCAGTGAATCTCGCCCTGAACGTTACCGTTCTGATGGGAAAAAGGGAGGCAAACCTGCAAAGGCTAAAGTGCCTAAGCCTCCAACTCCACCAAAACCGAAGCGCGAAAAGATTCCACCTCCTGCGCCGTTTACACCAACACCCGAACAGATTGCACAGGTTGAGGCTCGCTACCTGGAACTTGCGGTACCAACCGAATTTGACGGGATTCGTACACAAATTGCGCAAGAGATAGGAATTCCCAAGAAAGCCGTTAAGAAAATTGTCAAAGACTTGAGAGAACGTCAGAGCATTCCAAGCTGGTGGGAACTTCAAACTTACAAAGGTAGCAGCGAAGAATTGGAGAAGATTAAGGCAGCTTATGTACCCTACCTGCCTCTGCCTCCCATCGGCGTGCATAAAACTATCGCCGATGAACTTACACTCAATCCTGGTGAAGTCTATCAAGCCATCAAATCGATTCGCCTGGAAATGAATTTACCACAGTATAATGATCCCTCTCTGCATGGGCTGGAGCCAATTACTGGTGCCGAGAAACGTCCAGCCACACTAGAAGAGGAAACAAAAGAGCCTCAAGAAGAGAAATACGAGCTTGATGCGGCAACTTTAGAGACTCAAGGCACGCCTGCAGAAGTTGAAATTACACTCTCAGAGAAAGCTGCTGAACCAGTTGAAGTTGCCACTTCATCTGCTGTCGATACTAGTAATACCCAGGAATAGATACAAACATTCATAGTCAAAGGAAATCGTATGGAGAACTGCCTGTTCTGCAAGATTGCAACCGGCGCGATACCCAGTAAAATCGCCTATCAAGACGAGGATGCTGTAGCGTTTGAGGACATCAACCCGCAAGCTCCAAAGCACATCTTGCTCATTCCTCGCCAGCACATTGCTTCCATAGATGACCTCACGCTCAACGATGGACCTATACTTGCCAAACTTTTTATCACAGCACAGAAACTTGCACACGACATGGGTATTGATGAAAGTGGCTATCGTTTCCTGACCAACGTTGGTCCTGACGCCGGGCAAAGTGTCTTTCATTTACACTTCCACCTGCTCGGAGGACGTAAATTTGGCTGGCCGCCGGGATAGAATTTACCAGGTATTTTCCATGCGCATTGCGATTGACTATACAGCGGCTATCCGGCAGGGGGCAGGAATTGGCAACTATGTGCGCAGTTTAGTAGATGCTCTCCTTGCGCAGGATGCTAGGAACCAGTATACCTTGCTCACGAGTGGGACACCCACTCGCGAGCATCCTTTTCCTCAAGCAGAGAATGTTCGGGGGCGTAGTATTATTATTCCCGACCGCTATCTCAACATTCTTTGGTATCGCTGGCGCTTGCCGCTATACGCAACCTTTTTCACGGGCCAGGTAGACATCTATCATGGCCCCGACTTTGTCCTGCCGCCCATTAATGGCAAAGTGCGTAAAGTTGTCACTGTTCACGATCTTGCTTTTGTGGAACATCCGGAGTATACCGTACCCCAATTGGCGGCTTATCTGAACAAGGTTGTTCCAGAAGCAGTAGCTGCTGCCGATGTTGTCGCTGCTGTTTCACAGGCAACGAGCCAGACCTTGATTGAACACTTTAAGACACCTCCTGAGAAAATTACTATTATTCCCAATGGTGTTCGACCATATTTTCGGCGTATTACAGACCCTATCTTGTTGTCAGCAACGCGTCATAAATTTGGCTTGAAATACCCACTTGTTCTAGGAGTAGGCACACTGGAGCCGCGCAAAAATCATCTTGGTCTTATTAAAGCTTTTCACAAAGCCCAGAGTGCGACGGGAAACAAACCTCGACCAGCAATGCTTGCCCTGGCAGGTGGGCCCGGCTGGCTCTACGATGAAACCCAGGAGCTTATTTCAAAACTTAAGCTTGAGAATAAAGTTCGTTTCCTGGGACGTGTGACTGAACTTGAATTAATCACGCTCTATAGCATGGCGGATGTGTTCGTTTTTCCCTCTTTCTTTGAAGGGTTCGGTGTGCCTCTCGTTGAGGCTATGGCCTGTGGCGCGCCAGTCATCACATCTAATACTTCATCATTGCCGGAGGTCGCAGGAGATGCTGCTGTACTAATCGACCCACATAATACTGGTCAAATTGCTAGAGCTATGCTACAAGTGCTTGAGAGTGAGCAACTCCGAGATGAGCTACAGAAAAAAGGCTATGCTCGAGCACAATACTTCACCTGGCCTAAATCGGCAAGCAAGATGCTTTCTGTATATCAAAGACTCTTCAATGGAGCAACAAACTTTACTGATGAGGTCCCTATAGTATGAAAATTGGCATTAATACATATTTCTTCAAATTTCCAGCAAGTGGCAGCGGCCAATATCTTTTGCACCTGTTACAAGCGTTGGCGGAGGTGGATCAAGAGAACGAGTATATTTTGCTAGGCCCGCATCCCATGCCTCGAAAGACTGGAACCCTCATAAAGTTTCCGCACGTGGTAACACCTGTGCCTGGATTAGCAAGACGCAATGCGAGTATTGAAAATTTGATGTGGGAACAATTCACGGCTCCATCTGCTGCACGCAAAGCCGGCGTTGATCTCTTCCACATTCCCTACTTTGCTCCTCCCTTTTTCCCTCGAACACCGGGCGTTATCACGATTCATGATGTTATTCCACTGCGCCTGCCACAGTATCGATCCGACCCCAAAATGAAAGCTTATTTGCAATTGATTACGCGCGCCGCTCATAAAGCCACCTTGATTATTACAATCTCACAACATGCTAAACATGATATGATTGATGCATTGAAATTACCTGCAGAACGCATTCGCGTAATCTACGAGGCCGCGGGAGACGAGTACCAGCCTATCACTGACTTCGAAGTCCTGGCAAACATGCGCGCACGTTATGGCCTGAATGATCGTTACATCTTCTATCTTGGTGGTCTCGACCAGCGCAAAAATGTCCCGCAGCTTGTACGAGCTTTTGCCCACCTCTATCAGCAAATAGGTGATCCCAACCTGCAATTGCTGATTGCTGGCAACCCTGACAAGCTTAGAGGACCACTCTTTCCTGACCCGCGTCCAGTAGCTGCTGACCTGGGTATGGCTGGCCAGATTGTCTATCGCTTCATTGAAGAGGAAGACAAACCAGCCATCTATAGTGGAGCAAGCGTCTTCGTCTTCCCCTCTCTCTATGAAGGCTTCGGTTTGACGCCATTGGAGGCTATGAGTTGTGGTGCACCTGTAATCTGCTCAAACCGCACTTCGCTGCCAGAAGTTGTAGGAGACGCTGCCATTAGCTTTGACCCCGATAATATGCGCGAAATGGTGCAAGCTATGTATAGCGTTCTAACCCAAAACGAACTGCAAGCAGACCTACATGCGCGGTCACTGCAACGTGCTACACAATTCAACTGGCGCAAGACTGCTATTGAGACCATGACTGTCTACGAAGAAGCCTATATACGGAGCAAGAAAAAATAGCATGCGTGTATTAATAATCTCGAAGACCTTTGTTGCGAGTACCTCGCAACGTAAGCTGGAAGAACTGGCGAAATACCACGATATCGAACTAACGCTGCTGACTCCTGCATACTGGCAAAGCGACGATGGCAGCAAACAGGTCCTTGAACCGCTCTATACCAACGGTTATCGTATGATTGTTACACCTATAGTCTTTAATGGGCACTTTCATATCTACTACTATCCTCAACTGAAAAAGATCATGCGCGAAGTACAACCCGAAATTTTGCATATTGACGAGGAACCCTACAATTTTGCAACATTCCAGTCCATGCGCTTCGCTCAACAACAACGGATACCCGCTCTATTCGTCGCCTGGCAAAATATTTATCGCGACTATCCCCCACCCTTTCGCCAGATAGAGCTGTACAATTATCGCCATGCGAATATTGCTCTCGCTGGTAATCTCGATGTGGCTGAGATATTAAAACGCAAAGGGTTCCATGGCCCAATTCGTATTCTGCCGCTGAGCGTTGACCCGCATATCTACCGGCGTACTGAACCCCACATGCCTCGAGCCACTGATGCGCCTTTCACTATTGGATATGTCGGGCGGCTTGTCGAACCAAAGGGACTGACACTGTTGGTAGAGGCATTGCCAGCCTTACCAGATTTCTGCCGTGTCGTTTTTATCGGGCACGGTCCTATGAAGAGCGAGTTGGAAAAACTAGCAACAAGCCTGGAGGTGGCCAATCGTGTCATCTTCAAAGAAGCGATACCTCCACAGGATGTGCCGCTTGAAATGCAGAAGATGGACGTTTTCGTGCTGCCATCATTGACCCGTCCAAACTGGATGGAGCAATTCGGACGCGTACTCATCGAGGCTATGGCCTGCGAGACGCCAGTAATCGGCTCCAGTTCCGGCGAAATCCCACGCGTGATAGGCGATGCCGGTCTGATCTTCCCAGAGGGCAACGTCCAGGAGTTGAGCGCGTGCGTCCGCCAGTTGCTAGATGATCCAGAACTCTACGCCCAACTGGCAACTAAGGGACGGCAGCGAGTAATAGAACACTATACACAGGAACGAATCGCCCAGCAAATATATGGGGCCTATCAGGAGATGATTTCTCACCTTTCTTAATATACAGCGGCCGATAAGTTTCTGGCAAAACAACTTGGCGGGAGATATGAGGCCTAACATAGGCTGTTCAGTTCCTGGCATTCAGCCACCCAGGTAAATCCGCAACCGAGGGTAGAATTACATCGGGATATATCCGTTCTAATAGCGGCGATTGAGCATTATGCTTACCAGTACAGACCAGCACCCCATGCAAGCCTGCCCGTTGGGCTCCACTAATATCATTCTCAATATCGTCTCCGACCATAACTGCCTCCTGTGGCTGAACACCGATTGTGAGCAATGCCTGCTCGAAAAAGGCGAGATTTGGCTTACCCAGCACTGTCGCGCGCTGTCCCGTTGCGAGTTCCAACGCATGCACAAAAGGGCCGCTATCCAGTTGCAATCCCTCGCTTGTACGCCAATAAAGATTGGCATGTGTTGCAAGCAGTATTGCTCCATCCATCAGCATGCGAAAGGCACGATTCATGTTTTCGTAAGAGAGCAGTTCCTCAGCGCCACCAATCACTATGATATCAGCATGCGATGCGACTAGTTCTATACCTGCAAAATCTCTGGCAGTATCGCCCTTGGTCAACAACCAGCAACGTTTGCCCGGATAATGCTGGCGAATATAGTTAGCAGTCGCAACTGGAGCAGTCACCACACGCTCCTCGTCAAGTGGCAAACCAATTGCCTGTAGATGCCGTACCAGTGTCGCACGTGAACTGGTCGTAGTATTCGTTACAAAGCAGGTCTGGTAACCCTGTCGCTCCAACCAGAGCAACGTTTCGATTGCTCCAGCAACTGGCTGCATGCTGACATGCAAGACGCCATCTATATCAAGCAATACACCACGAAAAGAAGCCATGTAAAGCGCTCCTCCTTACAGAGTTTTCAAATGTTGAAATTGAGCAGGTAGTAATGCCAGTATATCATGCATAAATAATTTGCCTCTAGGAGAGTCTACCCATACAATGACCCAATTGCTACCATACACGTTTCTTCATTAAGATGGGGCATAGGGTTAGAAGAGGTGATGTTCAAGGGCTGTTAATCCCAATATCCATCACAACAAGGCTCGACTTCAATCCATTAACATTGTGTTAGCTAATAGATTGGGTATAGTTGAATAACCCTGACTATAGATTAATGGCAATGACATTCAACACTGGATGATGTATAATAGCCGCGAGGAGTAGCCTTTCAGGAGGAGTCAATTGCATGAGTGGTGACATGATAGGTCGTGTCATCAAAGGGCGTTACAAACTCATTGATGAGCTGGGACGGGGCAGTTTCGCAACCGTCTATATCGCGCGCGACACCAAGAACAATCGCATCTACGCCGTGAAGGTCATGCACGTTGAATTCTCGGACGATGGTGAGTTATTAGCACGTTTTCAACGGGAGGCGCATATCCTCTTACATTTAAGTGACCCCCATATTGTGCGAATTTTTGATTATGGAGATGAAAGTGACATCCACTACATTGTGATGGATTACATTGACGGTCAGAACCTTAAGTACCATACCTTGACACATGGATCAATGGATGTATTACGCGCCCTGGATTATGCCGAACAAATTGCAGCGGGGTTAGACGCAGCCTACAAGCGTGGTGTAGTCCATCGTGACATCAAGCCACAAAATATCGTCATCAATAGTCAAGACGTAGTGAAGATCACCGATTTTGGTTTAGCGCGCAGCAGGGAAACTGTGACACTGACCCAATCCAATGTCTTTATGGGCACAGCCTACTACATACCACCAGAACAAGCAGAAAGTGGGCGTTCAGCGGATACCCGCTCAGACCTTTACTCTGTCGCAGCTGTATTATTTGAGATGCTCACGGGTCGTCCTCCCTTTGAAGGAGAAACTGCGGTTGACATTGTGATAAAGCATATGAATGAAAAAGTTCCTTCAATCTGCAGCATCCGACCCGATTTACCACCTGAGTTGGATCAGTTCTTGCAAAAGGCGATGGCAAAATCACCAGCCGATCGTTACAATACGCCAAAAGAGTTCATTGCTGCAATAGAGCAATTGCAGAAACGAATCCAGGCTACTCAACCTGAACGCCGCGCGTCTGCCGAACGCGATCCGGCAGCAGAAAACGGATATGAACAGCCACAAGGGCAAGAAATACCAGATGTTCAAGGAGGAGTAGCACAGTCTATACAAGAACCCGAACGTCCGAGAGCAAAAACTGATGCAGAGTTTGTAAAGCTGCCGTCAATACCGCAAAAACAGGCCCGTTTTTACGTTCTAGCCAGTAATCAGAATATTGAATTAACGGGAGAACTGATGGTTGTCGGGCGTCAGGATCCTGTGTTGGGTATCTTCCCAGAAATTAATCTACCTGACAAGACAGTCGGGCGACGCCATGCTTATGTACGCAACCAGCAAGGACAATATACAGTCGAAGATCTTAATGCCTTGAATAAAACTCGATTAAATGGAGTAATCTTAACGCCGCATGAAGAACGTACACTCAAAGACGGCGATATTCTACGTTTTGGAAGTGTTGAGGTACGTTTTGAATTGCGATAAATGCAATTGTAGGGGTGCGGCATTTCGCGCCCAAAGCATAAACGGGCGCAACTACTACCAGCATTTGCGCCCCTACAATGGAGAGAGGTGAACGACATGAGAGAAATTCTCAGATTTGCAGGTAATGTTATTGTCGCATACCAGGCACAACCGTTAAACAAACATTCGTATTCCATAGCGGTTGCCTCTCTGGTATCAAATCCCATTGTCATAGCGGTTGCTGCTCTGGTAGTAGCAGCCATAATTCTGGTCGCGGCACTACTACTCTTCCGTAGTAGCGGAAAGAAGAAAAAGGCAAATGCTGCGGCATCTTCGGATTGGCAACGTCAGGGACAACAAGCTCCACCGCCGGGGTGGAACCAACCTGGAAGTATGCCAGGTGCAAATTCTTGGAATCAACCAGGACAACAACCCAATGCATGGGGTGTTCAACAACAACCAGCTGGGTGGGATGCACAAAATCCTGCTCAACAACAACAGGCCGCAGGGTGGGGCGCACAACCTGCCGCTCCTCAACAACAAACTCCTGGCTGGGGACAAAATCCTGCTCAACAGGCCGCAGGGTGGGGCACACAAAACCCAACTCCACAACAACCTGCCGCTTCTCAACAACAAACTCCTGGCTGGGGACAAAATCCTGCTCAACAACCCGCCCCGTGGGACGTACAGAACCCCGCTCAACAACAACAGGCCGCAGGGTGGGGCACGCAAAACCCAACTCCACAACAACCTGCTGCGTGGGGTGCTCCAGGTTCAGGAAGTGTAGGGGGACAGCAACAGTGGGATGCACCCTCGTCTCCCGATCCATGGGCTCAGCCTCAACAGGGAGCATCGCCTTGGGGCCAACAGGGTAATCAACCTCCTGCTCCAACAACATATGGGAGTGGAGGCGGTTCAGGTCAATCGTGGGCACAACCAGCACAGGTAGCCGATCAATGGGGTCAGCCCGTACAACAAGCGCAACAAGGTGCCTGGGCACCGGGCGTCCAACAACCGCCTCCTTCTACCCCTCCAGGTGGTAATGTTCCCTGGCAGCAACAAGGACAGGGGCAGGCACAACAAGATTTTGGTGCCAGTCCACTTGAAAGCCCTGATGGTGACAGGACAATGCTACGCAGCACAGGTGGAACTCAAGGTAGTGGCTTCGTACGCATTGAAGAAGGCAAGGAACCTGGGCGTGTCTACGAGGTAAGTAAAGAATCTCTTAGTATTGGACGCAGCCGGGAAAGCGACATCTTTCTCGAAGACCTGGCCGTTTCCAGGCTTCATGCATCGATTATTAGCCAGGGAAACAACAATTATGCCCTGAGGGACGAAGGTAGCGCGAATGGCACCAAAGTCAATGGTCAACCGGTGAACAAGTACCAACCCTATCCTCTTCAGGAAGGTGATAAAATTCAGCTTGGCCAGACGGTTTTGGTTTTTGCCAGGCGTTAATTGCACTTTAGGGGGACACTTACCAGGTTATGCAACAAGATCCCCTGATTGGTACCTTCCTTGGTAAATATAAAATACTGGCCCCACTTGGCCAGGGAGGCATGGCCCGTGTCTACAGGGCACACCAGGAGAATCTTGATCGAGAGGTTGCGGTCAAGGTTCTCCCACCTTGGTATGCAACAGACCGCAATTTTGTCGATCGTTTTAATCTCGAAGCCAGGTTGATCGCCCGACTCTCCCATCCTAACATTGTAACAATCCACGATTTTAGCGAGCAAGATGGCCATCTTTACATCGTAATGCAGTTGGTCGATGGTGGCACTTTGAAACACCTGCTGGATTCATTGCGAGACTCGTCAAGTATTGGCAATCAAAATGGACAGGAAAACTCGGGTACTATGAATATTATGCAAACTAACAGCATCTTTCAGCAACTCGCCAGCGCACTGTCATATGCCCACGAAAAAGGTATTATTCACCGGGATATTAAACCCGTCAATGTTTTGATGGATCTCACAAACCGCCCTATTCTCTCTGATTTTGGCATTGCAAAGGTACTTGAAAGTAGCAACGGTTTGACTCGTCCAGGCGCTGGAGTGGGTACTCCCGAATATATGTCACCTGAACAATGTAAAGGAGAACCGGTGGACCGTCGAGCAGATATCTATGCACTCGGTATTATGCTGTATGAAACTTTGACCGGGCGCACACCATTTATCGGCGATAACTATCATGCCATCGCCCATAGCCACATCTACAAGGAACCCCCAGATCCACGTATGTTTAATCCTCAGATTCCTTTATCTGTTCGAGATGTTATCCTGACTGCGCTTCAAAAAAATCCGGAGTATCGATATCAATATGCCAGTGATTTAGCGAAAGCCCTCGAACATGCGATTCAGGCAAATGGCAGAGAAAGCAACTATCCAGGATCGACACTTAGGCCTGCCTCAATTGTTCACGCTCCTACATCGCCACTCTACTTGTGCCCCAATTGTGAACGACCCAACAAACCAGATGTATATTTCTGTACGCGCTGTGGCTCTCTGCTCAACCACTGTCCCAACTGCCGCAATAAAAACAAGGCTAGAGATCGTTTCTGCATAAAATGCGGCTACACTCTGAAAGCACAATCATAATCTCCGTTAGATTTTAAGGATGCAGCGTTCTTCTTGCCAGTGGGAAACGTACTTCTGCACAGGTGCGAGGGGGTATCTCCACAGTGCGTCGTAATGTAAACTCACCCCCAATATCCCCCATAAGATTTCGTATAAGCGAAAGGCCCAATCCTTCACTGCCATCTTCTTCAAGCGCCTCAGATACAGGTGGACCATTACCTGTATCGAGAACCTCAACAATGACCATGCCATCTTCTTCTCGTCCGCATACTGTAACGATTCCTTCTTTCATACCTGCCATTCCGTGCTGGATTGCATTCGATACCATCTCATTAAGTACCAGAGCGAGAATGGCTACTGCACGGGAAGGAATGACGAGGGAACAGGGAACTACCTCAAATGTAATATGCGAATCAGGAGGACGCAGATTTGCATTTGCAACCCCCACGATCTTACGAGCAATATCATCAACGCGCGCTTCGCTGACATCCTCATGTGAAAGCAAGTCATGTGTCGCTGCCAACCCTTGTACACGGTTCACACTCTCAGCCAGAATGAGACGAACTTCAGCCGACCTAGTACGTCTGCGCTGTAAAGAGAGTATACTTGCGACCGTGGCAAGGTTATTCTTAACGCGGTGATGAAGCTCTCGTAATAAGGCAGACTTGAGTTCAAGTCCACGACGAGTCTCTTCATATAAGCGGGCATTGTCGATTGCGATTGCTGCTTCATTCGCAAACGTTACAACAAGTTGCATTTGTTCTGGACTTAACTGGTGCCGGTGACTGCTGTAGATACATATACAGCCGAGTATATTGCGTTTTACCTCTAGTGGTACACACAACACAGAATGAATCTCAGACGAAATCATCGGATCTTGGCGAAGAAAACAACCTTCATCGTCATGTAAACAGTCGACAGCCATTATGGGATGCCCAGCCTGTACCGCACGCCCGGCACAACATTGGCCAATAAGGACCTGAACCCCTTGAACATCGGCGCCTTCGAGTCCATAGTGGGCCACAATATGAAGATGCTGTTTGTCAGAGTCTAACTCGAAAATACTTGATCGTTCTGCTCCACTTAGCTGGACAGCTTGAGTAGTAATAATTTGTAGAACACGATCCAATTCAAGAATCGAGGTAATAATTCCAGTAACACGATGGATAGTAGAAAGTTCATGTACTTTACGGCGTAGCTGCTCGTCTGTCTGCTCATAGAGTCTCCCATTTTCGCTATTAATTGCTATGATACCAGCTACAACCTCAACAAAATCTATCTCCTCTATAGTAAAGTCTCGCGGCTCGAGCGCCTGGACACTGATGACACCTATCAAGCGTTCTACTGTCCCGAAGAAAATGATCGGCACGGATAGCAGTCCACGATACTCCTGACCACAGGCACGTGCTTCAATAGCAAAATTTGCATCAGAGAGAGCATCATAAACTAGCAGGGGTGTACCTTTATCTGCCACCCAACCACTATACCCTTCACCCAGGTGGAGCGTATAGTGCATCCCGCCCAGAGGTCGAGGACCATTTGTAGCACGCAGCGTCAGAGTACGCTGCAATTCATCATAATAGAAGATTGAGCAATAATCAGCCCTTAATTCCTCTGCTACTTTCCCGGCAGTGATTTCGAGAGTCTGATCCTGATCCATCGTGGAATTACTAATACTGTTAATGCGTTGTAATGCCTGTAAACGATGTACGAGATGCTGTTCCATACGCTGACGCTCAAGCAAAGCTTGATCAATTACTGCCTGGTAGCCACGCGTGAGAGCTGATATGCAGAGAGATTGCAGTTGATACAGGCGTGACATGGCTTCTATCAAGAGATGTGAATGTGTGTCCTCATCGTTGAAAAGCTTGTTACACTCATGAGCAAGCGCGTCTATGTAAGATTGCAGACCCTGAATGCGCGCCTCTATCTTACCGCCTTGCTCGGCGAGAGCCCGGCCAGACTGCTCAAAACGATCAATTAGGGCTGGACGATCGTTACTGATAAAAGCATTGAGGAGTAACCAGGCATCACTACCTTCCTCCGGCCCAGAGATTTCGCCTGAGGCATTTTGTAATGAAGCTCGTAATCTGGCAATATGTTGCGCCAGTATCTTCTCGATCTGTTCTACATCATTGCTGTGAATCACGATTCTTTCCTACATTTACCCAATTGGCAGATACGCAGCGGCTGTAGAAGCAATCAACATGTCAAGAAAGCCTATAAAACTTCCTATTCGCAGAATACATGCCTTTACTCGCTGAAGAACTGCCCTCTTTACTCCACCTAACGCCATAAACCATATGACTCTCATTAGCATCATTGTATTTGGACCATCCACTTCTGTCAAGGAAGTAAGCAGTAAGATAATAGCCCATTTAGCAAAACATTACTTACTACCACAAAAGTTATTCGTTGAAACAAATAATGATACTTAATGGAGTTAATAATAAACATGAGAGACTATAACCATGAAATGCACAAGTTGCGGATTGCCACTTTCGCCATCAAGTACAGTAACTAACTGTCCTCGTTGCGGAACACTTATTAATTCAAGTCAGAAAGCAGCCTCAACTCCAGCACAGTCACAATATCAACAAGTTAATTGGGGAACTTCTGGAGTGGTCGACGCAGGAGCAGGAACACCTCCCCCACAATCTGGGCAAATGTGGATACCAGGACCAGTCTCCCAACCTGGATTTCCTCCAGGCCCACCTCCCCAAGTTACACCTCCATTTGGCTCTCGCAATACAATGCTTGGATTTATCGTAGCAGGTTTATGCATACTTGCAGGTGGCCTGATCCTGATTTTCGTTTACTTTTTAGCCATAGGTTTACCAGGAAGTAGCTCAAGTAATTCAGCTACAACAACCAGCACTCCGAGCGTATCTACATCTACACCCACAACAGCGCCCACCACTACGACTATCCCTTCTCCAACGGCAACCGTCTATCCTGGACAGCAATATATAGATCACGCCCAGATGACAACTGCTGTAGATCTAAATAGCTTGCAACCGACCCAACTCACCACAACTTTCAAAACTAGCCAGAAGATTTATGTCTCTTTCCAACTGCATCCTCCAGGACATAGCGGCGCTTTTTGCGTCATCTGGTATCTAAACAGCAAGCAAATCGCAAACTTCAGCCTCCCCGTTAGTGCGACAAGCAAATACAGTTATGCCTACTCCATCTATAGTAGGACAGGTGCAGCCTACGTGGAACTCTACTGGGCAAGTACACTCCAATGTACCGACCAGGTTCTGGCTCAACACGTTGATTTTACTGTAACTAACTGAAGCCTTGACTTTGTATCAAATCATGTAATATGTATGTATACATTGTTGCCCGCGATAGTAAACACTAAGGAATTCTCTTCCTCATGCCCGAGCAAGAACAACGCACTGAAAAAGATGCACCACTGCGCCACGATATTCGCACGCTGGGGGATGCTCTTGGTCGTGCTATCTTGCTGCATGATGGATACCAGGTCTTTGACACCGAAGAGATGTTGAGACTGAATTGCAAGCGTCTTAGAGAGTGCTCTGAGCGCCTTGCTTACGCATCTGAACCGGAATACACGCAACTCCAGGCAGAAATTGTCCTATTAGACCAGAAAATCAGAGATATAGTAGAGAATTGCGACCTAGATACTGCAATCGATGTAATTCGTGCGTTTACCGTTTATTTTCATCTCGTCAACACTGCCGAGCAGTATCATCGTATTCGTCGGCGTCATGTGTATGAAATAACTGATAATCCTGTCGCTCAACGCGGCTCACTGGCTGCCCTGGTCGAGTTTTTCCAGCAAAATAGCCTGGATACTTCGACTATCCAGAAACTCTTGAATCAGCTTTCAATAGAGCTTGTCTTTACAGCCCATCCCACTGAGGCCACGCGCCGCAGCTTGATTATTAAATCCCGTCGGTTAGCTGAACTCTTCGAGGCCCACGATCATGAGGCAAGAATGTCTCAACGCCAGCGAGCAAACTGGCAACGTGAACTCGAAAGCACAGTTGCTCTATTGTGGCTCACTGACTCCGTACTTCATGTACGCCTGGAGCCACGGGATGAAATTAAAATGGGACTCTATTACCTCGAAGAAATCCTCTACCACGCTGTGCCCGAGCTCTATGAAGAATTAGAACAACGTTTACGTGCGCATTACCCTGATGGGAAACTTACTGTCCCACCATTTCTGCGTCTCGGCTCCTGGATTGGTGGTGACCAGGATGGGAATCCCAATGTAAGGCCTGAAACGCTTTTGCAAGCGCTTCGTTTGCAGCGGGCACGTGTGATTGAACATTACCGTTCATCCATCGAAGCTCTGGCACAAGAATATTCGCAGTCCCTCAAGTATTGTTCGGTTATTGAAGCATTAGCACAATCAATAGCTTACGATGCTGGCTGTATGCCTGACTATGATCGTGAGCTTGGCCCTCAAACTGAACAGGAGCCATACAGACGGAAACTTTCCTTTATGTGGAAACGTCTGGGAGCAACTCTGACTTCACATGAGGAACTTGATGATGGAAAAGAAGAGCACTTTTATTACATCCATGCAGAGGAACTACTGGTTGATCTTGAGTTGGTGCGCGAGAGCGTATTAGCTGATGGTGGGCAAGATCTGACGCTTGGTAGGCTAGCGACGCTGATTCGGCAGGTGCAGGGCTTTGGCTTTCATTTTGCCGCGCTGGAGGTG